>OJPZ01000404.1_pt1 | contig 22102 bp, 18 predicted proteins | sample 1598611 | NCBI WGS metagenome assembly OJPZ01 (sample SAMN03922494, study PRJEB24848) | human gut metagenome | isolation source: stool sample | host: Homo sapiens | place: Germany | collected 2011-11
GGGAGCTATGAAAACCTCGAAAAAGTGGCGCAAGCCACTTTTTCGACAGCCAAAGCAGCCCGGCAAATGAGCCGGGCTGCTTGCTGGAAATCGGGCTGGATTATTTGCTCTTGATGTATTCGTCGATGCTGTGGGCGGCTTCCTTGCCTGCGCCCATGGCCAGGATCACCGTAGCGGAGCCGGTCACCGCGTCGCCGCCGGCGTAGACGCCCTCCCGGGTGGTCTTGCCGGTCTCGTCGGCCACCAGGCCGCCCTTGCGGGTGGTCTCCAGGCCGGCGGTGGTGGACTTGATCAGGGGGTTGGGGGAGGTGCCGATGCTCATCACCACCGTATCCACCGGGATCTCGAACTCGCTGCCCTCCACGGGGATGGGGCGACGGCGGCCGCTATCGTCGGGCTCGCCCAGCTCCATCTTGAGGCAGCGGATGGAAGCCACGGCCTTATCCTCGCCGGGGAGGATGGCCACCGGGTTGGTGAGGGTCTTGAAGATGATACCCTCTTCTTTGGCGTGCTCCACTTCCTCGGCACGGGCGGGAAGCTCGGCCTCGCTGCGGCGGTATACGATGTAGACCTCCTCGGCGCCCAAGCGCTTGGCGCACCGGGCCGCGTCCATGGCCACGTTGCCGCCGCCCACCACGGCCACCTTGTGGACATGGCGGATGGGGGTGGAAGAATCGGGCTTGTAGGCCTTCATCAGGTTGATCCGGGTGAGGAACTCGTTGGCGGAATAGACGCCGGTCAGGTTCTCGCCGGGGATGTGCATGAAGCTGGGCAAGCCCGCGCCGCTGCCGATGAACACCGCCTCAAAGCCCTCTGCAAACAGCTCGTCCACGGACTCGGTCTTGCCGATGACCACGTTGGTTTCGATGTGGACCCCCAGCTTTTTCAGGGTGTCGATCTCCGCCTGGACGATGTGCTTGGGCAGACGGAATTCCGGGATGCCGTACATGAGCACGCCGCCCGCCACGTGGAGGGCTTCAAACACGCTCACCTCATAGCCCCGCCGGGCCAGCTCGCCTGCGCAGGTAAGGCCCGCAGGGCCGCTGCCTACCACGGCTACCTTATGGCCGTTCTTCTCAGGGACCTGGACGCTGCCATCGCTGTGCTCCCGGTGCCAGTCCGCCACGAACCGCTCCAGCCGGCCGATACCCACCGGCTCGCCCTTGATGCCCCGCACGCAGTACTTTTCGCACTGGCTTTCCTGGGGGCAGACCCGGCCGCATACGGCGGGCAGGGAGCTGGACTGGGCGATGACCTGATAGGCGGCCTCATAATCCCCTTCCTTGACCTTCTCGATGAAGGCGGGGATATGGATCTGCACGGGGCAACCCTTCACGCAGGGCATGTTCTTGCAGTTGAGGCAGCGGGCGGCCTCGTCCAGGGCGATTTCCTCGGTATAGCCCAGGGCTACTTCGTTGAAGTTTTTATTCCGCACGTCCGGCTCTTGGGCGGGCATGGGGTTTTTATCCAGACGCATATTGGGCATGTTACTGTACCTCCTTGGCGAACAGGTTGCAGGCTTCTTCCCGGGCGTGGGCTTCAAAGTCGCGGTAGGTGGCGCCCCGCTGCATGGCTTCGTCGAAATCCACCAGATGGCCGTCGAAATCCGGGCCGTCCACGCAGGCAAACTTGGTCTCCCCGCCTACGGTAAGCCGGCAGCCGCCGCACATGCCCGTGCCATCGATCATGATGGGGTTCATGCTGACGATGGTCTTGACGCCGTATTCCTTGGTGAGCTTGCACACGAATTTCATCATGATCAAGGGACCGATGGCGATCACCTGGTCGTATTGCTGGCCGCTTTCGATGAGGGCCTTGAGGGCGTCGGTGACCAAGCCCTTTTCCCCCCAGGTGCCATCGTCGCTCATCTTCTTCACCAGGGTGCTGACCTGGTCGAATTCCTTCTCCAGGATCACCAGGTCTTGGGAACGGAAGCCGATGATGGAATGGACCTCGCAGCCCTGCTCATGGAGCTTCTTGGCCACCGGGTACGCGATGGCGCAGCCCACGCCGCCGCCCACCACGGCCACCTTCTTGAGGCCCTCGGTATGGGTGGGAGTACCCAGGGGGCCCACAAAATCCGCCAGGGTTTCCCCGGCCTTCTTGTGGGCCAGCTTGATGGTGGTGCCGCCCACCAACTGGTAGATGATGGTGATGTCGCCCTTTTCCCGGTCATAATCGGCTACGGTAAGGGGGATGCGCTCGCCCTCTTCGTCCACCCGCAGGATGATAAACTGGCCAGGCTCCGCCTTGGCAGCCACCCTGGGCGCATGGACCACCATACGGTATACGGTGGGGTTCAGCGGTTCGTTCAGTAAGACTTCAAACACAGCTCCATTCCTCCAATTTGATTAAATGTTGACCAATGATGCGGGCTTGTCCGTTGCAGACGAAAAAGCGGCCGTGTCCGTTTCCGCCCGCAGGCAAGAAAGCATGGGCGCAAACGCCCATACGGCAACGGCAGCCAACCCCTTTCCTCTTGCGTCCTGCGCCCCGAAGGGCCTCGCCCGAAAAACCGGCCGGACCCGGCCGATCTTCTGGATTTTACGCAATACTATTGTAAACTTTCCCACGGCCAAAGTAAAGGGCCGCGCGGTTTTTTCTTATATAAATTACATGCAGGATGTGCCGGCTTTTTGCCCATTTTGCATAAACATTCTTATAAGCCCAAGAAATATGCAAAAATAATTTTGAAAATACGAAAAATAGGGGTTGATTTATGCATAAACAATGTATTATAATAGGCTCCACGGACCGGCATCATGCCGGGCGGCTATTGCTAAAAATGTTTTGGAGGATACAATCATGAAAAACGCGAAATGGATCGTGGCCATGCTGATGGCCGTTATCATGCTCCTGGCCGTTGGCTGCGCCAGCGAACCTGCGGATACCGCCGCCACCCCTGCTCCCACCGAGGCTCCTGCCGAGGAAGCGCCCGCCGCGGAAGCTCCCGCTGAAGAGGAAGCCCCTGCCGAGGAAGCGGCTGCCGAGACCCCCAATGTGGACGCCATCAAGGAAGCCGGCAAGCTGGTCATGCTCACCAACGCCGGGTTCGCTCCCTATGAGTTCCTGGGGCCGGATAACAACATCGTGGGCGTAGACGTGGAGATCGCCGGCGCCATCGCCGCGGAACTGGGCGTGGAGCTGGAAGTGGTGGATATGGACTTTGACGCCATCATCTTTGCCCTCCAGTCCGGCAAAGGCGACCTGGGCGTGGCCGGTATGACCAACACCCCGGAGCGTGCTCAAACCGTGGATTTCTCCATCAACTATGTGGATACCAACCAAATGATTATCGTGCCTGAGGGCAGCGACATCACCGGCCCCGAGGGCCTGGCGGGCAAGACCATCGGCGTGCAGATGGGCACCACCGGCGACCTGTTCGTCACCGACAACATCGAGGGCGCCAATGTGCAGCGTTATAAGACCGGCCCGGATGCCGGTGCGGAGCTGGCTGCCGGCAAGCTGGATGCGGTGGTGATCGATGCGGGCCCCGCTGCCCAGATCGCTGGCGCCAACGCCGGCCTGATGGTGCTGGAGACCCCCGCCACCCCCGAGCCTGAGCAGTATGCCATTGCCATTGCCAAGGGCGAAGAGGATCTGAAGGCGGTTGTGGACAGCGTGCTGGAGAAGCTGATCGCAGACGGCCAGGTCCAGGCCTGGATCGACGAATACAACGAGATCTCCAGCCAGGAGTCTGCCGCGTAACGCTGGCTGACGCCATCTAACGAGGACCCGACTGGCAGAAACAGAGGAAACAACCTTTCCTCTGTTTCTGTTGTACCATCGAATGTATAGGGGGACACATGTGGGATAATTTCGGCCAACAGCTTTACGACAACATTATCAAGGAAGGCCGCCTGGGCCTATACTGGGACGGGTTGAAAAACACCCTCTACCTGACCCTGGGCGCCGCGGTGATCGGCATCATCCTGGGCAGCCTGGTGGCCATTGCCAAGGTCTACCTGAAAAACAAAAAAAAGCCCGGCAGCCCGCTGCGCCGCTTCTTGGACAAGCTGCTGGGGGCGGTGTGCGACCTGTACCTGACTGTCATCCGGGGCACCCCTATGATGGTCCAGGTGTTGATCTTCTGCTGGATCATCTTCGGCAATGCCCCCATCACCTTCAACTTCTACGCAGCCATGATCGCCTTTGGCATCAACTCCGGCGCCTATGTGGCGGAGATCGTCCGGGCGGGCATCAACGCGGTGAACATCGGCCAAACGGAAGCCGGCCGTTCCCTGGGCCTTACCGGCGGCATGACCATGCGCTATATCGTATTGCCCCAGGCCATTAAAAATATCCTGCCTGCCTTGGCCAATGAAGCCATCACCCTGCTGAAGGAAACCGCCATCGTGGGCTATGCGGCCCAACAGGATATCACCTATGTGGCCACCTTGATCCGCTCCCGCACCTATAGCCCGGTGCCCTTGCTGTTCATTGCCCTGGTATACCTGATCCTGGTACTGCTTATGACCTACGGCACCCGCAAGCTGGAAAGGAGGCTGGCAAGAAGTGATAGAAGTTAAAAACCTTTGCAAAACCTTCGGCGCCATCGAGGCGGTCAAGGATGTGACCCTCACCATTGAAAAAGGGGAAAAGATCGTCATCATCGGCCCCAGCGGCTGCGGCAAAAGCACCTTTTTACGGTGCCTGAATATGCTGGAGGAACCCACCAGCGGCGAGATCTGGTTCGAGGGCGCCCTGCTCAACGATCCCAAATGCGACGTGAACAAGCTGCGCCAAAAGATGGGTATGGTGTTCCAGCAATTTAACCTCTTCCCCCACAAGACCATCCGGGAAAACATCACCCTGGCCCCGGTCAAGCTCAAGCTCATGACCCAGGCCCAGGCGGATGCGCGGGCGGAAACCTTGCTCAAGCGCATCGGCCTGGCGGATAAGGCGGACGCCTATCCCGCCCAGCTTTCCGGCGGCCAGCAGCAGCGGATCGCCATCGTGCGGGCCCTGGCCATGAACCCGGACGTGATGCTCTTTGACGAGCCCACCTCCGCCCTGGACCCGGAAATGGTGGGGGAGGTGCTGGATGTGATGAAGGAGCTGGCCCATGAGGGCATGACCATGGTGGTGGTCACCCATGAGATGGGCTTCGCCCGGGAGGTGGCCAGCCGGGTTCTGTTCATGGACGGCGGCCAAATGGTGGAGGAAGGCTCCCCCCACCGGATCTTCGACCAGCCCCAAAGCGAGCGGCTGCGCAGCTTCCTGGCGAAGGTGCTCTGATCCCCTTCCCCGATACCACAGCGGGACAGCCTTGGCGCTGCCCCGCTTTTTTATTTCCCCTATACAAACCCCCCCTTGCTGCTATAATCATACTGGCTCTTGGATGGCCCGCCGGCCATCCCTTGAAATTCCCTGGGCTTCAGCAGCCCCACGGTCATGGCGGAGCTATTGCAGCCGCCATCTTCCGCCCCTTTGGGCTGCTTTTCATTTTGGAGGTTGGTTTTTATGGTTCATCTGCTCCTGGCCCTGATCTATCTGGCCTTTATCAGCCTGGGCCTCCCCGACGCCCTCTTGGGCGCCGCCTGGCCCGCCATGTACGGACAGCTGGGGGTGCCCGTTTCCTATGCGGGGGTGATCTCCATGATCATCGCCTTTGGCACCATCCTCTCCAGCCTGGCCAGCGACCGGCTCACCCGGGCCCTGGGCCCGGGCAAAGTCACCGCCATAAGCGTGGCCGCCACTGCCCTGGCCCTATTTGGCTTCTCCATCAGCCGCTCCTTCTGGCTGCTTTGCCTTTGGGCCATTCCCTATGGCCTGGGCGCAGGCAGCGTGGACGCCGCCCTGAATAATTATGTAGCCCTGCATTTCGAAAGCCGGCACATGAGCTGGCTCCATTGCATGTGGGGCCTGGGCGCCACCTTGGGCCCCTACATTATGAGCTATGCCCTAACGGGCCCCGCCGGTTGGCCGGCCGGTTACCGGTATGTGGCCTACCTGCAGCTGGCCCTGACCCTGGTGCTGTTTCTCAGCCTGCCTCTCTGGCGCTCCAAAGCCCGGCAGGACGCCCCCGCCCAGGCCCCTGCCCCTGCCCTTACCCTGGGCCAGGTCCTCCGCATCCCTGGGGTCAAGGCTGTGATGGTCTGCTTCTTCTGCTACTGCGGCCTGGAACAGGCCGCCGGGCTCTGGGCCAGCACCTATCTCACCCTTCACGACGGCCTTTCCCCCCAGGCTGCCGCCAGCTACGCCAGCATGTTCTTCATCGGCATTACCCTGGGCCGGGCTTTAAGCGGCTTTTTGACCATCCGGCTGCGGGATCCCCAGATGATCCGCCTGGGCTGTTGGGTCATCGGGGCGGGCATCCTGTTCTTCTTCCTCCCCGGCTCCTCCGCCATGACCCTTGCCGGCCTGATCCTGGTGGGGCTGGGCTGTGCCCCCATCTATCCCTGCATCATCCACGCCACCCCCGCCTATTTCGGCGCGGACCGCTCCCAGGCCATCATCGGCGTCCAAATGGCCAGCGCCTATGTGGGGACCTTGCTTATGCCCCCCCTGTTCGGCTTGCTAGCCAACCATATCTCCGTATCCCTGCTCCCCTATTTCCTCCTTTGCCTGCTGCTGCTCATGGCCTTTGCCCACCGGCAGCTGGGAAAGCGTACGGCCCCGTAACCGCCGGGGTCGCCGGGGGGGCGGCGGCGTTTGGCCGGCCTCCGGCCGGCCAAACCAAAGGGCCGCGGGAGCCTTTGGCTCCCGCGGCCCTTTGTGCGCGCTGCGCGCGCCCGCCGCCCCCCCTGCGGCCCCAGCGGTTTTTTGCCGCGTTTTCGAGGAAGGGGCTATTCTCCCGTTCCAGACCCGCTTCGTAAAACTAGCCCGCCGCTCCCAAAGAGCGGCGGGCCAGCACATATGGCCGAAAAACAGAAGAAGCTTCCCCCCTGGTTTTCCCCCGCTTTTTTCAAAAGCGGGCAGAGGTTTGGGGGCGGGGCCCCCAATCGCCCCTCTGGCCGCCTATTTCTCGCTGCTGCCCAGCTTTCCCATGCCCCGCTGGGATTCCATGGCCTGCAGGGCGTCGTAAGGGACTTCCTGAACCTGGGTCTCGGGCACCGGCAGCAGCACCATCTGGGCGATGGCCTTTTCCGCCGGATACAAGATGCACAGCCCCGCCGCTTCTTCCTGGGCCAACTGCGCCCGAGCCTGGGGGCCTGCGATATACAGCGGCACGGGATTATGATTGGTCACAGGGATAAACCATTCCCCCCGGTACCCGCTATCAATGACCCCGCACCGCTGGCCGATCCCCCGGGTGCCGGAGGAACCCCGCTCCTGGATCTGAAAATAATAGCCCGGATCGCAGGCGCTGGCGATGCCCGCGGGCAGGGCCCGGGTCTCATGGGGTTCCAAACAGACCGGGTCCTCCTCCAAGCAAAGGTAAATATCATAGCCTGCATCCTCCCGCCTTTTGGAGGGCAGCACCGCCCCCGGCCGCAGCCGGGAAAAATATAAGGTTTCCATAGGTATCTCCTATCTTGGCTTAGTCCAAATTGCCCTGGGCCCGATGCTGGATCATTTCCGCAGCAATGCTAATGGCGATCTCCGCAGGAGTTTCCGCTAAAATGGGCAGGCCGATGGGGTTATGGATACGGGCAATGTCCTTGGCCGTAAACCCGCTTTCCATCAATCGTTTGCTGGTGGCCGCCATCTTAGCACGGCTGCCGATGAGCCCCACATACCGGGCTGGGGTGCGCAGCGCCTGCTCCAATACCCCGTAATCCGCCATATGGCCCCGGGTCATGATGGCGATATAATCCTGCCGCCGCACCTGAATGGAAGCCCCAAAGTTTGCCAGATCCCCCACCAGCGTCTGGACGGCGCCAGGAAAATCCTTGGGGTCCGCAAAATCCGGCCTGTCCTCAAAGATCACCGGCCGGAATCCCACATGGGCCAGCACCGGCACCAACTCCCTGGAAACATGCCCGCCCCCGAAGATATACACAAAGCCTGAGCTGGTCACCGGCATGACCAGCAAAAAGGGTTGGCCCTCCTCTTCCTGCAGCACGCTTCTGGGCCGTAGCAGCGGGCGGACCCGATGGTCCTCCATCTGGTCCCCTGCCAGCCGCTCGCCCGAACGGCCATACAGGGCCGCCGTCCAGCCCCGTTCGCCTTGAGGCTCTAATGCCATCCATATATCTTGATCCTCTCCCAAGGCTTGGGCCATGGCCTGGAAAAACGCCAGGTTTGCAGGGGTACAATATTGGAAAAACACCCGCACGTTCCCGCCGCAGATCATGCCGATGTTGGCGGAATCCTTGGCGTTTAGACTAAAGGCATCTACCTGGGAACGGCCAGCTGCCAGCAGCTCCTGTCCCCGCTGCTGGGCCCGGTATTCCATGACGCCGCCGCCGATGGTGCCCAAAAAACTGCCGTCAGTCAGGATGGCCATACACGCGCCGGCTCCCCTGGGGGCTGATCCCCGGCTTTCTATGATGGTGCATAGCATGGCGTTTTGTCCTTGGGCCAGCCGGTCTCGTAAGCCTTCTACCAGTTTTTGCATATCCCTTCCCGCTTTCTTTGGAATTTGTAACCCTATCATAGCATGCCCGCCCGGCCCAGGGCTATGCAACGGATACTGAAAAAAAGGGGGTACCTTACGGTATCCCCCACCAAAGCTAAGGCGAGCGCCTATCGCTAGCGGCAGCCCAAAAGGCTAAAAGAAAGGATAGATATGGGCGTTAAACCAATTATATCCCAGATCCAGGGAAGGGATCGCGCCGAGGCGCATCATTTGGCCTGCCAGCATCCACAGGAGCGCCACCACTAGCAAGGCCAGCAACACCACCGCCACCAAGCCCAGGGCGCGCAGGAAACCGCCTCGTTGCGTTGTTTCCTCTTCTTCCAGCAGGTCCACTTCCTGCCAATCCTCCCAATCCTCCTGCCAGGTCGGGACCGGCTGGGGATCGGAGGCTTGGCTGGCCGGCTGGGGTTCTGCAAGGGGCGCAGGCTCCGGCTGCATTTCATTTTCAGGACCTGGCAAAGGCTCCGTCAGGGATGAGGAAGCTTCCAACACAAAGGCAGCATTATCCTGCTGCAAGGGGGTGAAGCTGGATACTGGCGCAGGCCGGGGCACCGTATGCACCGCCTGGGGGGGCAAGGGTTCGGCAGGGGTGGCAAGGACCTGTTGGGAAGCCTGCATTTTGGCCATACCTAACAGCCAGCCTTCCATATCTGTTGGGGTAAAACCGGTTTGTATGGTGGCAAGCGCCTGGGAAAAAACCGCTTTTGTCAGCTTAGCGGCCTGATCGTTATCGTTCAGATAGGACATGCCTACCCGCTGGATGCTGGGGGTATACCGGGTGACCCAGTCCCGTACCGCTGCGGGGTCCTGTTCCCGCAGCCCTGTTACGATCCCCTCCTGGCTCCATTCCATCGGTATGCTTCCTTTCGTCAAAATCATTTCTTAAATACCATTATATAGTCTTTTTCTATCCCCTGCAAGCGACCAATTCCCCAGTTGCAAACCGGGCGACAGTATGGTATCATACCAAGATAATTTGCGTCCCACAGGCACTGCCCCCTGCAAGCATAATTCGGCCTTGCGGTTGCAGCTATGGCAAACCGTCTGGCGCCATCCTGCGGCCGCAATAGAGAAAGGAGCGTTGGATCATGAACATCACCATCACCAAAACACAAACCCCAAAGCCCCTGCCGGATAATGCGACCTTAGGCTTTGGCCGGATCTTTACGGATCACATGTTTGCCATGGAATATACCTCTGGCGCTTGGCGCGACCCCCGCATTGTTCCTTATGGGGATATTTCCCTTCCGCCTGCTGCAGCGGTATTCCACTATGGGGCGGAGGTATTTGAAGGGCTTAAGGCGTACCGCCGCAAGGATGGCGGCGTGCAGCTGTTCCGGCCCCTGGATAACATGCACCGGCTCAACGATTCTGCGGCCCGGCTCTGCCTGCCTCAGATCGATCCGGATATGGGGCTGGAAGCCCTTAAAGCCCTGGTGAAGCTCGACGCCGCCTGGGTGCCCAGCGCGCCGGGCACGTCCTTGTATCTGCGGCCCGTGCTGTTCGCCACGGATCCGGACCTATCCTTGCATGGGATCCGGCAGGCCAGCTTTTACATCATCGCTTCCCCTTCTGGCAGCTACTATAAGGAAGGGCTGGCGCCGGTGCGCATCATGATCGAGACCCAGGATGTTCGCGCAGTACGCGGCGGCACCGGCTATGCCAAGTGCGGCGGCAACTACGCGGCTGCCACCCGCGCAGGCGACCGGGCGGAAAAGCTGGGCTTCTCCCAGGTGCTGTGGCTAGACGGGGTGGAGCGCAAATATGTGGAAGAAGTGGGCAGCATGAACGTCATGTTCAAGATCGAAGGCCGGGTGGTGACCCCGCAGCTCACCGGCTCCGTACTGCCTGGCATTACCCGGCGCAGCTGCATCCAGCTGCTGCAGGATTGGGGGGTGCCGGTGGAGGAGCGGCTGGTAAGCGTGGAGGAGCTGCTCAGCGCCGCCCGGGACGGTAGGCTGGAGGAGGCCTTTGGCTGCGGCACTGCCGCGGTTGTCTCCCCCATTGGGGAGCTGGTGTTTGGCCAGGAACAAGCGGTGATCTATCAGCGGCAGATCGGCCCCCTGACCCAGCGGCTTTACGATGCCCTGACCGGCATACAGTATGGCACGGCGCCAGATCCCCACGGATGGGCCATGCGGGTGATCTAAAAACTTGCCTCCCGTTGCGGGCCGGCCCATTGCCGGCCTCCTTTCTTTTACATATGCTTTGCCCTGTTTCGCATAGGCATAATCAGGGAAGGCCCCGGGTTGCAAAATGCAGGGGTTTGTGGCATAATATAGCATGTATTTTTATGGCAATGGTGCCAGAGGTGGTTTTTATGGAGTTTTTTAATCGGATCGGCGACTTTGCGAAAAACGTAGGCGACCGTACCAACGATATGTTGGAGATCGGCAAGCTGAATTCCCGCATCCACGGGGAAGAGGATGCCATTGAGCAGCATTTTTACGACCTAGGCGAATATATCTGGGAAAAGTTTGAATCCGGCGTGGCCATGGATGAACGGGCTACGGTGATCTGTATGGCCATTCGGGAGCGAAAGGGGAATATCCGCTCCATGGAGGAGGAGATCCAGCAGATCAGGCTGGCCCAGGAGGAGAACCGCCAAGCCCGGGCCCAAGCCCGGCAGGAGGCAAAAGAGCAGGCCCGGCAGGCAAAATCCGCCCCGGCAACCGAAACTTGCCCCATCTGCGGCGCGACCATCGCGGCAGGCTCCAAATTCTGTGGCGATTGCGGCAATCAGATCCGTTAATTGCCCTGGTTGCGTCATCCGTATGGAAAAAAGCGGCGTTGCGCCGCTTTTTTTCGTCCTTTCCCTTTTCCTGTGCTGCCTGCACAGCTTGCTGCCGTTTTTTCATCAAGCAAACAAATTTTTTTGCCAGCTGTTAAAATGTTGGTTTTCTTGGTTGCTTTGCGCTCCCAGGTGGTATATAATCAACGTAGATAAACCTTCGATTTAAGCCTTTGTTTTCTGGGCGTTCGGCCCGCTTTCAGTTCGAATTGTTTTTTTGCAGTGTATTCACAGGTTACACTGTATATAATAATGTCATAAGGAGTGTCATCTGCTATGAAGTATGGTCGTATCTACAATTTCTCCGCAGGCCCCAGCATGTTGCCGGAACCGGTATTGGAGGAAATCGCCGGCGAGGTGCTCAATTACAAGGGCTCCGGTATGAGCGTTATGGAAATGAGCCACCGCTCCCAGGTGTTTCAGACCATCGTGGACGAGGCTGAAGCGGACCTGCGGGAGCTGATGAACATCCCCGACAATTACAAAGTCCTCTTTATCCAGGGCGGCGCTACCCTGCAATTCTCCATGATCCCCATGAACCTGATGAAGAACGGCGTGGCGGATTATATCGTTACCGGCGGATGGAGCAAAAAGGCCTATACCGAAGCCAAAAAGTTTGGCAAGGTAAACCTCTTGGCCTCCAGCGAGGACCGGAATTATAGCTATATCCCCGATGTGTCCGACCTGCCCGTCAGCCCGGATGCAGACTATGTATACATCTGCGAAAATGAGACCATCCATGGCACCACCTATCGGGACCTGCCCAATACCAAAGGTAAGATCCTGGTTTCCGACCAATCCTCCATGTTCCTGTCCAAGCCCTGCAACGTCAGCGACTATGGCCTGATCTATGGCGGCGTCCAGAAGAACATCGGCCCCGCCGGCATGGTCATCGTCATCATCCGGGAGGACCTAATCCGCTCCGATCTGGACGAGCGCACCCCCATCTATCTGCGCTATGACACCCATGCCAACAACGGCTCCATGTACAATACCCCCAACTGCTGGTGCATCTACGTTTGCGGCAAGGTGTTCAAATACCTCAAGAGCATCGGCGGCCTGGAGGCCATGGCCAAGCGGAACGAGGAAAAGGCCAAAATCCTCTATGACTTCCTGGATCAATCCAAGATGTTCCGCGGCACGGTGGATAAGGAGTTCCGTTCCCTTATGAACGTGCCCTTTGTCACCGAAAGCAAGGAGCTGGACGCTGAAGTGGTCAAGGCCACCAAGGCCGCTGGCTACGACAACCTGAAGGGCCATAAGAGCGTAGGCGGCCTGCGGGCTTCCATCTACAACGCCATGCCCAAGGACGGCGTGGAGGCCTTGGTCTCCTTCCTGCGGGACTTTGAAGCCAACCATAAGTAAATAAGGAGGCACATTATGCGTATTCTGGTAACCGATGGTATGGATAAAACCGCTCTCGCCCAGCTGAAGGCCAATGGCCATGATGTGGTGGAGCAGTTCTATGAGCCCGATGCCCTGGGCGCCGCGCTGAAGGAGTTCGACGTATGTGTGGTGCGCTCCGCCACCAAGGTCCGGGCCCAGCACATTGACCAGGCTAAGGAAGGCCGCCTGAAGCTCATCATCCGGGGCGGCGTCGGCGTGGACAACATCGATGTGAAATATGCCGAGGACAACGGCATCACCGTGCGTAACACCCCCCGGGCCAGCAGCAATTCCGTTGCGGAATTGGCCATCGCCCATATGCTCTCCTGCGCCCGGTTTGTGTCCGTTGCCGGCCACACCATGCGGGAAGGCAAGTGGGAAAAGAAAGCCTATGGCAAGGGCATTGAGATCGGCGGCAAGACCCTGGGCGTGATCGGCTACGGCCGCATTGGCCAGGCCCTGGGCCGTATGGCCCAAGCCCTGGGTATGCAGGTGCTGGCCTATGATATCTTCAAGGTGGATGGCCTGGAGTGCGACACCATGCACTATGTGGAGATGGACGAGCTGCTTGCTAAGTCCGACTTCATCTCCCTCCATACCCCTTCCATCGACGGCAAGCCCTTCATCAACGCGGAAACCATCGCCAAAATGAAGGACGGCGTGGTGTTCATCAACACCAGCCGGGGCAACAACGTGGATGAGGACGCCCTGCTGGAGGCCCTTAACAGCGGCAAGATCCGGGCTGCCGGCCTAGATGTTTACGCCAAGGAGCCCCCCACCAACGAGGCCCTGATCAACCATCCCGCCGTCTCCTGCACCCCCCACATCGGCGCTGCCACTGTGGAGGCCCAAAAACGCATCGGCGCGGAGATCGTGGACATCATCGAAGGCTTCGGCAAATAATTCCTTTGGTTTTCCCTATGCGGGGGCTCTGCCCCCGCTTTTTGTTACCCTTTTATCCCCTCCCTTTCCCTTTGGGGAGAACCATTGGCTGGTTTGCCAACGGGGTCGATCCGGCGGCCTCGAAACGCCCGGCGGGGCGGGGGGGGCGGCGGCGTTTGGCAGGCCCTTGGCCTGCCAAACCAACGCCCACCGGGGGCCTTCGGCCCCCGGTGGGCGTTGTGCGCGCTGCGCGCGCCCGCCGCCCCCCCGCCCCGCCGGGTGTTACTTCCTCCCTAAGGGAGAATAAAAAAGAGCCGGTGGCATAAACCACCGGCCCAAACCTTTGTAAAATGGAAGCCCGGATTACCGCTCCTCGCGGAAATAGGGCAAGCCCAAGGCAGCGGGAGGTTGATTCTCCCGGCTCCTACGCAAGGATACCACCACCAGCACGATCACCGTCACCAGATAGGGGAGCATTTTGAACAGCTCCATGGAGCGGCGGGTCAGGCCGGGGATGTAGAAATACAGCCAGGACAGCAGGCCGAATAGATAGGAACCCCAGATAGCCCGCTTGGATTTCCAGCTGGAGAAGATCACCAGGGCCACCGCAAGCCAGCCCAGGCTTTCAATGCCGCCTGCGCTATCCCAGGTGCCCTTGGTATAGTCCATTACGTAGTAGAGGCCGCCCAGGCCGGAAATACCAGCGCCAATGCAGGTGGCCAGGTATTTGTACTTGGTCACGTTGATGCCCGCCGCATCGGCGGTGGCGGGGTTTTCGCCCACGGCCCGCAGGTTGAGGCCTACGCTGGAGCGGTTGAGGAACCAGCTCACTAAAAAGGCTACCACTACCGCCAGATATACCATGAACCCGAAGCCCAGGAGCATCCGCGGCAAGGCGGGCAACTCCTGCACAAAGGGCAGGGTAGCCCGGAAGGCAGCGCTGGTGGTGGCCACGTTGATCTGGCCCACGCCGCCGGCCAGCTTCATCAGGGAGCCGCCGAAGAAGTTGGCGAAGCCGCCTGCGAAGATGGTAAGGGTAAGGCCCGTGACGTTTTGGTTAGCCCGCAAGCTGATGGTCAGCACGCTGTAGATCAGCCCGCCCAACACAGAGGCCAGGAAAGCGCAGCCCAGAGCGATAAGCACGCATACCATGGGGACGGGGGCCGGGTTGTTCATCTCGTAAAAGAACACCCCCATTAGGCCTGCGATGCCGCCCAGGTACATGATGCCGGGAACGCCCAGGTTCAAATTGCCGGATTTCTCCGTGAGGATCTCGCCAATGGCGCCATACAGGATAACGGTGCCAAATACGATACCGGCCTGAAATAGGGAAATAAGCTGGGTCATGCCTGCACCTCCTTACTGCTGCGGAATTTGAGCTGATAGTTGATGAAGAACTCGCTACCCAGGATGAAGAACAGGATGATGCCCGTGAGCATGCTGGAGACGTAGTCGTTCAAGTTGTACTGGGAAGCGATCTCGATGGCGCCCTTATCCAGGAAGATCAGCAGCGCGGAGAAGAGGATCATCACAAAGGAATTGAACTTGGCCAGCCATGCTACGATGATGGCAGTAAAGCCCCGGCCGCCGGCGGTGCTGATGGAAATGGTATGGCTGGCGCCGGACACGGCCAGGAAGCCGGCGATACCGCACACTGCGCCGGATACCACCATGGTACGCATGATGACCTGGGGCACGCTCATGGCGGCGTAGCGGGCGGTATTTTCGCTTTCGCCCACCACGGCGATCTCATAGCCCTGCTTGCTGTAGTTCAGGTAGATAAACATCAGCACCGCCAGGGCCAGCACGATGATCACGTTGAGGGTATACATCTGGCCGAAGATCTCGGGGAACCAGCCCGCCTTGGTCTGGGGGTTGATGACCCCCACGGAGTTGGAGCCTGGGGGGTTTTCCCATAGGGCCACAAAATAGCTGGTGATCTGGATGGCGATGTAGTTCATCATCAGGGTGAACAGGGTTTCGTTGGTATTCCACTTGGCCTTGAACCAGGCGGGGATAAAGCCCCACAGGCCGCCGGCCAGTGCGCTGAGGATGAACATGAGGGGCAGCAGCAGCCCTGCGGGCAGGTCGCCGCCCAAATAGATCATACAGGCTGCCGAAGCGATGCCGCCCATGAGGATCTGGCCCTCTGCGCCGATATTCCAGAAGCGCATCTTAAAGGCGGGGGCCAAGCCGATACCGATACACAGCAGCATCATGGTATCCCGAATGGTGACCCACATCCGCCTATTGGTGCCGAAGGCGCCTTCAAACATGGCCCCGTATACCTTCAGGGGGTTCAGCTCCACGATGGAATAGATGATAATGGCGCACAGCACCAGGGCGCCTACAAGGGCGATGCCCCGTATGCCCCAGGCCTTCCACCGGGGTAGGACGACGCCCCGCTTGGCGATGCGGACCCAGGGTTCTCTTCTTTCTTTATTCATGCCTAGGCCTCCTCTCCCAAATGGGTCATCAACAGGCCCACTTCTTCCTTTTTGGCGGTCCGGCCATCCACGATGCCGCTCACCTTGCCGGCGCACAGCACCAGGATCCGGTCACACAGCTCCAGCAGTACGTCCAGGTCCTCGCCCACGTATACCACCGCCGCGCCTCTGGTCTTTTGTTCGTTGAGCAGCCGGTAAATGGTATAGGAGGTATTGATATCCAGGCCCCGCACCGCGTAAGCGGTCATCAGCAGGGAGGGTGAACCGGCGATTTCCCGGCCTACCAGCATCTTCTGCACATTGCCGCCGGATAGGCGCCTAAGGGGGATGTTCAAGCCGGGGGTCACCACCTCCAGTTCATCCACGATCTGCTGGGCCAATGCCCTGGGGGTCTTTCGGTCGGTAAACATGGATTTGCCGCTCTTATAGCTGCGCAGCATCACGTTATCCGGCAGGTTCATGCTGCCGATCAGGCCCATGCCGAACCGGTCCTCCGGCACGAAAGCCAGGCCCACCCCCAGCTTATAGATCTCCAGGGGGTCCTTGCCGGTAAGCTCCGTAGGAGCCCCGTCCGGGGGGATCAGCTGGATGGAGCTGCCGGGCTGCAAGGTCTGCAAGCCGGCCACGGCTTCCAGCAGCTCCCGCTGGCCGCTGCCGGTGATGCCTGCAATGCCCAGGATCTCCCCGCCATAGGCGGTAAAGGTGACCCCATCCAACCGTTTGATGCCGTCGGCATCCACCACGGTCAGGTTCTTGACCACCAGCCGTTCCTTCCGGTCCACCGGCTCCGGCCGGTCGATGTTCAGGGATACGGAATGGCCCACCATCATATCTGTAAGGGCCTGAGGATTGGTATCCTTGGTGGCGATATCCCCGATATATTGGCCGCGGCGCAGCACCGCCACCCGGTCGGAGATCTCCATAACCTCGTGAAGCTTATGGGTAATGATGACGATGGACTTCCCATCCGCCTTCATGTTCCGCATGACCGCGAACAGCTTATCGGTCTCCTGGGGGGTGAGCACCGCCGTGGGTTCATCCAGGATCAGGATATCCGCCCCTCGGTAAAGCACCTTGACGATCTCCAAGGTCTGCTTTTCCGAGACCGACATGTCGTAGACCTTTTTGTCCGGGTCCACCACGAAGCCGTACCGGTCGCATATTTCTTTCACCTTGAGCCGCACGTTGCGAAGATCCACCACCCGGTGTTCGTTGAGGCCCAAGACGATATTTTCCGCAGCAGTAAGCACATCCACCAGCTTAAAATGCTGATGGATCATGCCGATCCCAAGGTCAAAGGCGTCCTTGGGAGAACGTATGATGACCTTCCGCCCGTTCACATAGATCTGTCCGCTATCGGGTAGATAGATGCCGGAGAGCATGTTCATCAAAGTGGTCTTGCCGCTGCCGTTTTCCCCCAGCAGGGAGAGGATCTCCCCCGGGTAGATGTCCAGATGGACCCGGTCGTTGGCCACCACCTTGCCGAAGGTCTTGGTGATATCCACCATTCGGATGGCTTGTAGGGTTTCCAAAGCTTTGTCCTTTCTGTGCGTATGGCCGAAAGGGGCCAGGCGCTTGGTAAATTGATGAAATGAATGATCGCAGGTTGGTTCTGGAAAAGCGCCGGGGTTGTGAGAAAGGGTGAGCCAACCCCAGAAATGGCTATTACGGAAAGGAGAGAAGCAGGCTAAGCCCGCTTCTCTCGCAAGGTACAAAGATTAGTTGAGCTCAGTGATGCCGTCGATCCGCAGGCCGAAGTAGGGCGCGCTGCGCAGCACGGACTCCTGGAATACGCCGTCCACGATGGCCTCGCCGGAATCCTTGACGAAATCGCCGTCGGTATCCAGGGCGGGGGTGGAGGTGACGGTCTCGCCGCCCACGGTGAAGTTGGCGGTATCAAAGACCTGGATGGAGCCGTCCTTCAGGCCGGCCACCACTTCTTCCACCTTCTCGGCGGTGCCTTCGGCGCAGCTCTCGCCCAGGGTGGAGATCATAACCGCGTCGTCAGCATAGCCCAGGGCGAAGTCCGCAGGCATCGCCTCGCCGGTGAGCATCCGGTTGATGGTGGGGGTGTACAGGGCAGCCCAATGGTTCTGGGCGCTGGTGAGGGCAGCGGTGGGGGCTACGGACAGCATGTCGATGTTGTAGCCGACGCTGTAGCAGACCTTGCCGGCATCCAGCTGGGCCTGTACGGCCTGGGGCGCGCCGGTGGAGTCAGCATGCTGGCCAATGATGACGCAGCCCTTGGCGATCAAAGCGTTGGCAGCTTCGCCTTCGGCAACGGGATCATACCAGGAGTTGGTGTACTGGACATCCATGTGGGCTTCGGGAACGATGCTCTTGATGCCAAGATAGAAGGCGGTGTAGCCGGAAACCACTTCGTCATAGGGATAGGCGCCTACATAGCCTACATAAGGATCGGTCACGGTGCCCGCATCCATGAGCTCCTTGAGCTTCATGCCCGCTACCACGCCGGAGACGTAACGGCTCTGGAAGGTGTAGGGGAAGATGTTGGCGGTGTTGGGGGTGCTGGCAGCGGCCATGTCGCCGGTGCAAGCAACGAAGGTCACATCGGGATACTCAGCGGCGGCCTGCATCATGTAGGTCTGGTGGCCGTAGCTGTCGGAGAATACGATCTGGCAGCCCTGCTCCGCCAAGTCAACGGCGTTGTCATAGCAGGTCTCATCCTCGGGGATGTTGTACTTGAAGATCACTTGGCTCTCGTCGATGCCCAGCTCAGCGATAGCAGCCTGGACGCCCTCAATGTGGGCCAGGTCGTAACCGGAGTTCTCATCGTGCACCAGAATGACGCCGATCTTCAGATCCGCAGCGGCGATGGGCTCCCGTGCCGCACGGCCATCGGTCGCCTCCTCCGCAGGAGCTTCCTCCGCAGGGGCTTCCTCAGCGGGGGCTTCTTCGGCGGGGGCTTCTTCCGCCGGGGTCTCCGCAGCAGGCTCTTCCGCCGGGGCCTCAGCGGGGGTGGAACAAGCCACCATGCCCAGCGCCAGGATCAATGCCAGCGCAATTGCAAGAAACTTCTTCATTTGCTATTCCTCCTTGTTTTTTATCGCTTTATTTTTACGCCTAATTTGTAAGATTTGGATATCTCTCCGCATATATATGCCGAAACAAATATCCAGCCTCTTTTTTGATTAGGACGTAGCGACCAAATTAAATTGGCTGTTCTTCTAGCCTTTTCGGAAGAACAAGGGTAATGGTACCACACTTTTTCTTCTTTTGCAAGGCCGTCAGGTATCATATCATTTGTAATTTAGTTACAGTATTCCACTTTTTTCCAATGCTTCCAACGTGGGTTCGCACAGGGTGGGCCGGCCGGCGGCGCGCAGGGCGTTTTTCACATCCTTCAGTCCGCTGCCCGTGCTGATGGTGGTCACGGTCTCCCCGGGCTTTATGATGCCCGCCTCCACCGCAGCCTTTACGCCCGCCGTGGCGGTGACCCCCGCAGGCTCCCCGAAGACCCCCTCCGTACGGCCCAGCAAGCCCATGGTATCCAAAATGGCCTCGTCCGGCACGGCGATCCACGCGCCTCCCGAAGCGGATACCGCCCGCAAAGCCTTCTTGGGATTCCGGGGCACCCCCACGGCGATGGAATCCGCCAGGGTATTCTCCTCGGTGGGCGCCAGGTCCCTTCCCTCCCGGGCCGCATCCACAAAGGGGCAGCAGCCGGTGGATTGTACCCCCAGGATCTTGGGGATCCGGTCGATGAACCCCAATTCATATAGGTCGTGGAAACCGTTGTATACCCCGCCGATGGTGCAGCCGTCCCCAACGGAACAGGCCACCCAGTCGGTGGGCTGCCAATTGAGCTGTTCGGCGATCTCCAAGGCCACGGTCTTTTTCCCCTCGGTAAGGATGGGGTTGATACCTGCGTTCCGGTTATACCAGCCGTATTTTTCAATGGCGGCTTTGGACAGGTCGAAGGTGGCCTTATAGTCCCCCTGTACGGACACCACCTTGGCCCCAAAGATCATCAGCTGGGCCACCTTGCCCTCCGGCGCCCGGCTGGGCACGAAGATCACCGTCTTGACCCCCATCCGGGCCGCATTGCCTGCGCAAGAGGAGGCCGCGTTGCCCGTGGAAGAGCAGGCGATGGTATCATACCCCAGCTCCACCGCCTTGGCCACCGCCACCCCGCTGGCCCGGTCCTTCAGGGATGCGGTGGGATTAAGCCCGTCGTCCTTGATATACAGCGCCTTGAGCCCCAGCTCCGGCCCCAGCCGCCGGGAAGGATATAAGGGCGTCCAACCCACCCGCAAAAATGGCGAAAAATCCCGATCTTTCAGCGGCATCAGGGCCTTGTACCGCCACATACTATTGTCCCGGCAAGCGGCTAAGCCCTCCCGGGACAGCAGGTTCTTTTTGATGTAGGCATAATCAAAAATGATATCCAGTATGCCCTTTTCCCCGCAATGGGGGCAGGTCATCCGTTCGGTATAGGGAAGCTCCGCACCGCAAAGGGTGCAACGATAACCCAGAATATGCTGCATGATTTACCTCGTAACAATAAGCTCTTAAAAATAATTAGCGAAAGACAAAAACTTTTTGTTTGTGATATATCCATCATACTATATTGCAAGGCGTTTGTACAGATACCTGGGCAAGAAATTCTTTTGTCAGTGGTTTTTTTTGCCGGCTTTCCTTCCCGGCCCTTGCTTTTAGCCCCAAGCCGCTGCTCCCCGTTGTGGATGACGCCAAAACATGTTAAAATGAAACCAATCCCCACATGTTACGGAGGACACCATTTTATGAAGCAGTATTTCAAGCGGGGTTTGTTTGACCGCTACGATGGCTGGCGGGTACGGAACGTGGACGCGGTATATAACGTGATCCCCTTCATCATGCGCACCCGCATGGATTCCCAAAACCTTTTTGAGGAAAATATGCCCCTGGAACCCGTGGAGGCATTTATCCGGGCCCACCGGGAGGATATGCCGGACTTGACCTTCATGCATGTGCTCATGGCGGCCATGGTGCGCATGATCGCGGAAAAGCCCTACCTGAACCGGTTCGTGGTATGGAATAAGATCTATGCCCGCAATTCCATCAACATCTCCCTGATGATCAAGCGCAAGGGCTCCAATGTGGAAACCATGATCAAGCCCGAGTTCCAGCCCGAGGATACCCTCAAGGACGTGGTGGACCGGGTCAGCGCCCTGGTGAACGTAAACATCCTGGAGGACGCCAAAAACGGCATGGACGCCATCGCCCGGTTCTTCGGCTACATCCCCGCCTGGATCATGCGCTTCACCATCTGGGTGATCTTCCGCCTGGACAGCATCGGCTGGCTGCCTAAGGCCATCCATAAGGCCAGCCCCTTCCATTGCAGCGCCTTCCTCACCAACGTGGGCTCCCTGGGCATCGGCCCCATCTACCACCACCTATATGAGTTCGGCACCTGCTCCATGTTCCTGGCCATGGGCAACAAGCACAAGGTCCGCATGAGCACCAAGGAAGGGGAGCATATGGAGCGCCGCTTCATCGGCCTCAAGTTCGTTACCGATGAGCGCATTTGCGACGGCCAGTACTATGCCAACGCCATGAAGCTCCTGCGCCGGCTGCTGAATAACCCGGAGCTGCTCATGGAGCCCCCCGCCCGCATCGCCATCGACGACGGGGTGCCAAAGGGCAAGCGCATCCCGGAAAACTGTCCCCCGGAGGCCTAAGGCCCCCTTGCGGCTCGCAAAAGCCCCCGCCAATCGGACGGGGGCTTTTGCGAGCCGCTTTTCGCCTGCGCCGGGGTATGCCGCCGCTGCCCGCAGGGCAGCGGCTTGGCCCGGAGGGGCGGAGCCGGGGCCGCGGCCCTTCCCGCCATCGTTTCGCCTGCCAGGCCTCATAGGGCGCGGGGCCTGGCTTTCCGCTGCCTTTTGGCGTTGGTGGAAGCTCCAACCGCCCGGGGGGGCGGCGGCAGGGCGCGAAGCGCCCAAAAAGGCTGGAGCAGGCGGCCTGCGGCCGCCTGCTCCAGCCTTTTGTTTGGCAGGCCCGGGGGCCCGCAGGGCCCCCGGGCCGCCAAACGCCGCCGCCCCCCCGGGCCTGTCTCTTATACACATCTCC
>OJPZ01000423.1_pt1 | contig 21373 bp, 19 predicted proteins | sample 1598611 | NCBI WGS metagenome assembly OJPZ01 (sample SAMN03922494, study PRJEB24848) | human gut metagenome | isolation source: stool sample | host: Homo sapiens | place: Germany | collected 2011-11
ATACAATGATAAATACCCCCATTTTACACTCAAACAAGGTGATATTGTATGTGCTTGTTCGGGAGGTAGCTGGGGAAAATCTGCGTTATTTAATGTAAAAGGAACTCCTGTTATTCTAAATACAAGTACTTTACGATTACGCTATTTCTCTGATTTAGGATGTAACCTATATTTGTATCATATTACAAAAAGTTCTTTTTTCAAGAATCAGCTTGCAGAACAGTTATCTGGGATGCAGCCAAATTTTGGCTATACTCATTATTCTAAAGTATTATTACCATTACCACCATTACGAGAACAAAAGCGTATATCTGAATTAATTGAGCAGATACTTCCGTATATATTCAAATACAATTCAGCACAAGAAATACTAAATAATCTCAATAATGACATTAGTATAAAACTAAAGAAGTCCATTCTTCAAGAAGCTATTCAAGGCAAACTTGTACCACAAATAGCAGAGGAAGGCACAGCCCAAGAATTACTTGAACAGATAAAGTTTGAAAAGCAGAAACTCGTCAAAGAGGGTAAGCTAAAGAAGTCTGCCTTAGCAGATTCTATCATCTATAAAGGTGACGATAACAAGTATTATGAGCAGATAGATAAGGAAACCAAAGAAATAACAGAAGATATTCTCTTTGATTTACCAAACAAATGGCAATGGTGTAGAATTGGAACAATATTCATGCACAACAACGGGAAACAACTTAATAAAGGAAATTCCAAAGGTAAGTTAATGAAATACATAACAACATCCAATCTCTATTGGGATGGATTTGTTCTTGATAACCTAAAGGAAATGCCATTTGAAAAAAATGAAATAGATCGTTGTATGGCTGTTAAAGGAGATTTATTAGTCTGCGAAGGTGGAGATATAGGACGCTCTTGCATTTGGAATTATGACTTTCCGATAATGCTGCAAAACCACATACACAAGTTGCGTTCATATATTCCGTTATGTACAAAATTCTTTTATTATATTTTCAATCTGTACAATTTGACAAGATTGATAGGAGGTAAAGGCATAGGTATTCAAGGCTTTTCATCCAAAGCTCTACATAATACTCTTGTGCCTTTGCCTCCACTAAAAGAGCAATATCGCATTGTTACCCAAATAGAAAAACTATTTGAGCAACTGCGATAATTCGGTTATTCGTTCTGCTATACGTTGCTGTTCCGCAAAAGGTGGAATACCAATAGGTAGGTTGTAGAATAGCTCCTTATTGAGGTGTGGAATTGCCGCACCTCTTTTTGAATTTTTCAACTCCTCTTTATAGAACAAGATGAAAGCCAAAATATATGGCTTCCACATAACAGAAGAAAGCCATAACTGTTTGAATGTACTTCCCATATATCCATCTTGTGGAACGGAGAAAACTTCACCGGAATTTTCACCATCTACAAGAATGATGTTATCTCCGGCATAGACAAATTTACCTTTATCAATAACGGCTGCAGATGATTTCCCACGCAGGTATTTTGCATCCAAACAGATGCCCTTCCCGGTTCTCTTTTCTCCATCGGTCAGTTGGCATATATCTTTCAAACGCAATACAACCCAGCTATTAGGATATTCAAAAGGAAGCTCAATTTCAACGATTTGCTCATTTATCCTCTCATAATACTTGCTAATTGCTTAATCTTTGAAATAATTCGATCTTGTTCCATTAGAGGCGGAATAGGTACTAAATAAGTTTTTACAGTAGCAGTTGCAAGTTCCTTTTGTTTTGTACTACCATCCGATTTATCTTCTATCACAGATTGTACCGTATTGCTCGTGAAATAGTAATAAAGGTATTGGGGCATAACAAACTTTTTCATTGCTCTTATAACGGTAACATGACTATCAGCCACAGCCAATTCATACGGGTTTAAGCTACTCCAATAAATTGCCATTCGTCCTAATGTTCCCAATCCTGTAGAGTTCCACATTAAATCCCCGTCCCGCAAAATACGTTCTTCACCATACGATGATAAAGTATCTGGATCTATGAATTGGGCTTTATCTATTGAGAATCCACTCCATTGATTACACTTTTGTGCTACAACAGGGTATTTCTTTATTAGAGAGTACTTGGGAGACTTACCTCTTTGGATATAAGAACATATATCATTAAGTCTTACCCAACTCCAGCTATCAGGTATTTCAAATGGAATCTCGTCAGTAATATCCATTTCTGTATTTCTAATCTTCTCGAAGTACTTGTTATCAGCACCTTTATAGATAATGGAATCCGACAAAGTAGACTTCTTTAGCTTGCCTTCTTTGACGAGGCTCTCTTTCTCTTTGCGAATCTCGGCAAGCAACTTTTCGGCAGTTCCTTCTTCTGCAATTTGAGGGACTAATTTGCCTTGTATTGCTTCTTGCAGAATTGATTTACGTAATTGTTCGTTAAGTGTGGCATTAAGTGTGTTAAGTTCATTCTGTGCCTGTTTGTAAGTTTTGACTAGTGGAAGCAGTTTTTCAATTTTTGAAACTATACGTAGTTGCTCTGGAAGCGGAGGTAGAGGTATGAATACTTCAGCTATATTGGATACAGCCAAACCGGGTTGAGCCGTTGCGGTTGCATATTGATTTAAGTTCAATGCTGTAAAAAAGTAATAGATGAATAACGATGAAATAATACCAAAGCCATTCACAACTACAGCGTGTTCTGTGGCATAGAATTTTCCACTTTCTATATTAAGGCATCCACATAATGCTCCTTGTCTGCCAATAATAGCAAAATGTCCTTCTGCATTGAATGTGTTTGTAAACCCTCGTAATCCATTCCCACCGACACATCTATATGGGTGAAGAACTGACTTTTCATCATAAATTTCTGAAGCTGATATATTTTTCCCTGCTTGCATAGAACACATATGCTTCAATCTACACCATTCCCACCCTTGCGGTATATCAAACGGAATCTCGTCATCAATACACTTCACCTCCCCGGTGGCGAGAAACTTCTCATAATAGGAACTCAATGAATTTGTGGATACTATACATTATTAATGATAGCGAATTGTTTAACTAATAATGTATCAGACATGAGCATTGAAAATTTTGAAACGTATCTTCGTCAAGGGAATATGGCGGAGAATACGGTCGCGGCTTACCTCTATGCCGTAAGAGAATACTATTCCCAACACAAGGAACTGAACAAGCGCAATCTGCTTGTTTATAAAACTTATCTCATTGAGAAGTTCAAGCCTAAAACTGTAAATCTTCGTATTCAGGCAATGAACAAGTATCTTGATTGCATGGGGAAATTTCGCCTGAGACTTAAATCCGTCAAGGTACAACAGCGTAGCTACTTGGAAAATGTAATCAGCAATGCCGACTATGTTTTCCTAAAGAACAAACTTAAGAAAGAGGAAAATCAGGAATGGTATTTCGTGGTTCGTTTCCTTGCTGCCACCGGAGCAAGAGTCAGCGAACTAATACAAATGAAGGTGGAGCATGTGCAGATAGGCTATTTCGACATCTACACCAAAGGTGGCAAGATACGCCGTATCTATATTCCGAAAGCTTTACGCAAGGAGGCAACAGAATGGCTTAACAATGCAAATCGTACCACGGGCTATCTTTTCCTCAATCGCTTCGGTGAACGTATCACTACAAGAGGTATTGCGCAACAGTTGAAAAACTATGCTTCAAAATACGGTTTGAATGAAAAAGTCGTTTACCCTCACTCGTTCCGTCATCGCTTTGCCAAGAATTTCTTGGAGAAGTTCAACGATATTTCTTTGCTTGCCGATCTGATGGGGCATGAAAGCATAGAAACCACTCGCATTTATTTGAGACGCAGTAGTGCCGAACAACAAGAGATTGTTGATAAGGTCATAACTTGGTGAGACATTAGGAAGGGTGGTTCGTCCATCCTTCCTAATGTCGCTAAACACACATCGAATATATTATCCATCCTCCCAATGTCAAACAGAAATACGCATACAATATCCAAAATCCAATAACGGAGATTTTTGCTATCCAACCATTAAGAGAAAACGAAGTATAAGACTTTATATATTTCCGTACCTCATTCCAGTGATTCGTATGAAGAGCTTTCAACTCTGCCATTTGTTTCTCAAACAGGATTTTTTCTTCCTCAATCAATTTGTGGCGATATTCAGCCAGAACAGACTTATCTTCTTCGCTAAGTTTGACGGTTATAATAGTATTCTCTACCTGAATAAAAGCACGACAAATAGCATCAGAGATATTGTCGGATGTTTTTACAGCAGCTTTGAGAACTTGTGCCGATTCTTCAAGGGCTGATACAGAACCATCTACAAATGCTTTTATCTGTCTCAATTCTTGGATAACGGCTTTGATATCCTCTATCTGCTTCGTAAAATTTACAAGCTCGGTATCAAAATCGACACGATTTTCTATTTTGCTAATGTTGTTATCTATGTCCTTGCTATCCTGCACAGGCAAAGAAGATTGGTCATATTTACTTTTACGCATTGATCTATGTGATTATAAATGAAATACTATCTACCCCTGCTACGTTTAATCGGTTTGCAGAGCCATTTTGCCATTCTTGCGCAACGAATCGCCCAGTTGCGTTCATCGTCATCCTTGTCTTTACCCCATCCATCACCGGGACTACCACCGCCTCCGCTTGATGCAGACATGGAAGTGGCTGCATCCAAATATTCGGCAAAAAGTAGAACTGCGACTTTCAGCACATCAGCCTGCTTAACTTCTTCATCAAGACTTCCCAACTCTTCGTCAAAAACAGACTTAACCATATCGGGTATATCAACCTCAAATTGTTTTCCATCTACAGATATGGAATGGTGATGGATTAGAGGATTAGATAGCGTAACCACCTCTTTATGATGTACCCTTATTTGAGCATCTGCTTCCTTTGACTGAACTGGAATTGGTTTGTCAGAAGCATGTAATCCAGCCCATGTCGCCTTAATTCTTGATGGCATCAACTTTCTGCTTTTACCCAATATGGAAGATTTATAAATGGAATTTCCCTTCCGTATGGCATAACCCTTAACAACTCCTTTATCGTCTTTCGTCAGTTTTATGTCATATTCCTTAGCATTCACCATTTGGCAATAAGTTGTCCAATCAAATTGGGACATGACTTTCAAAATAGCAATACAATCTTCACTGATTTGCTGAATATTCTCGTTGCGACGTTGCTCAGATTGCACCCAACCTCGTTTTTCGTTGACAATGTTAGCTGCACGAACGGCACGCTCACCGATATAATGCGCATCGTTTGTATTACCCATATTATCTATGCGATTAGCCACAATGTGCAGGTGAGGAATGCCACTCTTGCTATCAGTATGTAGCGAAACAATGTATTGGCTGTTTTTAATATTGGTTGGCTTGAACTGACAATCTGGTTTGCCAGTTCTTCTGTCAATACCATCAAGCACTGTGATAAATTCATCTGCCAAATCCTGCCAGTCTTTCATCGTCCAATCATTAGTTTCCTCTTTAGCTGGAGATATTTCAAAACGCAGTGCGTTCAAGGTTATGGGCTTCGGGTTATACCTGTCTTTCATACATTGGTGCTGGTGTTGCATCATCCGTGACCACATAGCCAATGGTTCTATATTTTCCGGCAAACCATTCACCTTAACAAGTCGTGCTTTGTCTTTTTCCATTGAATACTCAATAGCTCTCGCTCCATGAGAAATTGCATTTCCTTGTGCTATCATAACTTCAAATTTGATTTATACTGTCTCGTATCTGTCCCCATCGGGCAATAAGCCTATTGACAGCTTCTATCCATGCACGCATATAATTCTCATCACGGAAATATCTCTTTTTTATCTCGTCCGGTTTACCTTTGAGAATATTCTGAATGCGGATAAGGTCAGCTCTTGCATCCGACAAAGAGTTTAAGCCTTGTACTTCCTCATCGGAAAGTCGTTTGCTTGGATGGTGGTTTTGTAGCAACTTTCTTCCGTAGTTGCTAAGTGTCAGTCCACATTTGGCTGCTTTCTCAACAATCATTTTATATTCTTCTTCGGTCAAACGAATGTCTATATGACGGTTACGAACATTCTGTTTTTCGTTGTCTTGTTGTATATCCATAGCTGTTTATAACTGGAATTTATTTATAAAAGTATTCAATTCATTGCGAGCCTGCGAGTGATGCAAGAAGCCTCCAAGACGACAAATGAGTGAAACTATTTTGTCGGACGGTGGTACTTCTTGCATAGGATACCCATTAAAAATGGAGCATTATCAACCTCAATGCAAGCATTACATTTGTCCAAAGGAAATCCGCTTGTCTACCAATACGGGAAATGACTATTGGCATCAATATTTATTTGGATAATCAATTATTTTTCTCTTCCCTTAGTTGGGGCTTCTCCAAAACCATGTCTCTAACTTGAATCCACCAATTCCAAATGCAAACAATTGATCAAAGTCTGTAAGTTAGGATTTCGCTTTATCATCTTTTGAAGTGTCATCGCTGGTGTATCTGTCATCAACAAGAAATCTGCAATATCCAATCCGCTCTTTCGCTGTTCGTCAGTTGCGTATTGTTCCAAGCTATCGCTTAATATCGCTTTGGTACAAATGGGCGAGAGTAAATCTAACTTTGTTTTCCAAACATCTTTTGCTCCCAAATCAGGACACAGCATAACAGACCGACCTTTCAATGCGCTTACCGCATCAGCTTTAAAGCACCCATGCATTCCACCTGTTGCCAACCATATAAAATCCGGCATATAATGGGCAGCTATCAATGCTGATTTTTCGCTTTCAACAATCGCAACCGATTGGGTTGGGCTCTTAGACAAGAGGTGTTCGCCAAAGAAACATTGCTTCAAATGATACTCTTGAAGATTCAATTCTGTATGTACCCAGCTCACATAACTTCTCGGTTCTTTTATCCGATGTCCTGTTGTTCTATCATACAACATAATCTTTCCTGTCCGCACGTTGCCTTGCCAATCAATTTGCCAATAAACCGTAGAACCTCCCCATTTCTTTGAAGTTCCAACATGATACAGTTGGAATATCCGGGATGTCTCATCTTTGCCCAATACCCCTGACAAGTAAATGTACAATGGATTCATGGGATAGTTAGTCAGAGAACGCTCCATTAGTTCTTTATCAATAAAGGAAGGTGGTAAACACGGTTTGGAATTGCCTACTTTCTGAAAATTGTACTTGCTATAATTCATCAGTGTTGGATTGTTATTAAAATAATCCAAAGGTGTATAATGGTATTTGCAAGATTGCTCATGGTCACATCTGCCCACATAATCAGGAAAGGTAATCTCCCCTTGATTGTCTATATACTTGACAAAGCATTGTTTCTTTCCACAGTTCGGACATGAAAGCTTTGTTCCTCGCTTATATTTTTGAAGGGAGAATCTATATTCTGTCATATTTATCGTTTTATTATTGCAGTTTTGCAGAAACCTGTATGTGAGTAAAGTGCAAACTGCAACAACTGCAAGGTGCAAATGATATGAATTATTTCAGTTTCTCATATTCGCCTCGTTTTATCTTCTTGATAATTTTATTGGTGGCAAGATTGACTAGAGAATACATTACAGACCTTTCTGATAGTCCGACCTCTTTTCCTGCTTGAATAGCATCGGCAGTAGTAAAAGTCGCAGAAAGACAGTCGAGCAATTCTTTCTTTTGAGGTTCAATGCTCTCTCTCAGCATATACTTCTGAATTTCTGCATAACAACTCTCAAAATATTCACTTAAAGCAATAGCCGATTTTGTTGAATCTATATCCACAAAATCCTTATGCACCTCTCCACAAGCCCAGCGAAAGATTTGCAGGACTAAAGCCAAACGAGCTGTTATCATAGGAGCTTTAATCACTCGGCTATCCACCAGCCCATCATCTTGAATTTGATTGACGGCTCGAATTGCATTATTGCGCCAGTTAGTAAAATAGGCTTTGGCTTCTGAAGAAAAATCCAATATGTTTTGTACATTGTCGTTATTAGTGAAAGGTAAATCAACCACTTTGTTGATAATAGCCTCCCACAGATTTGAATATTTTTGCAAAGATGCAAAAGAAGAATCTTCATCCAATTGCCAATCAGAAATATCTTGGGATGATGGATAAACAAAAATAATTCTGTCAAGTAAGCCGTTCTCTTTATAGCCTTTTTCTATCAGTTCGTGCATACGGGTTGTCTGCATTGTACCTACAATATTTATAAAGGGATATTCTATATGAATCGGGATAGGCATACTGCATCTTGAAATATCCAACGGCTTGCCACTGAATGCTGTTAATAGTTGCTCTATAAGTTGTCCTCTGCTGTATTGGTTCACGGCATTAAACATTCCCATAATCTCATCCACATATACCACAATACCACGTTGGTTGTCATCAAGCGCCCGCATTAACGCTTCTGGAGTAAAGTCTGATATAATAGTCCTTCGTAAAACAGGTTTGTCAGGCAAAGGAGTGGTGTTTTCTTTCTTACCTTTATTGCTCTCTACCAGATTATTATATTGCTCCATCTCTAATTTGAATTGTTTGACAGCTTGTGCATCATGCTTGCGGATAGGACGAAAGGCAAAATCCAAAGGTGGAGTTTTACCTGTTCCAGGGCGACCTACCAATATCATATAAAGGGCAGAGTTACTAATCCATCCACCACGAATACGGATATTGATAGCGTTACCGATGGCGGTTGATACTGCCATCAAAAGAGAAGCCATCATATACTCTATGGTATAATTCTCTTGCCTGGCTAAAGCCAATATCATATCTTGGATTTTAGCCGGAAAAGCATCTAAAGGAATCTTCTTTTCTAAGACTCCTTCAAATTCCATTCTGATGGCATTACATAAGTTGATTGCATCCATTAGAATCGGGTATTTCTTTTTGACCTGATGAACTTGGAGGCTTCATTTTCCAAATCCTTTTCAGATTTTATCTTACCGGCATGAAGCCACTCGTCTATTTCTGATTTAAGGAACATGATACGCTTTCCTCTTTTATGAAATGGGATTTGATGACAACTCGTCCATCCATACACTGTTTGTTCTGCCGGATGACTGGGGATATACTCACACAGTTCTTTAAGGTTCATCCATTGCTCGGTTGGAACATTTGAGTTTTGATTGTTCAGACTGTCAATCTTGGAATCCAATTCATTCAGTTTATCCATCATCCACGACATTGCCTTGGGCAAATCTTCAAAAGTAATGCTCTTTTCGCTCATATTACTGCTTGTTATTTGTTCGATTTTTCGGCAAAGTAACAGTGATTTCAAATACTGATTTTATGGTGTAATACATCACATAAAAAGACAGCAACGAAACACAATCATCATAAGGATTACATATTGATTATCAATATAAATAGTGGAGAATATCAGTAGCAGATTTTTCTGATAGTGTCGCCTATCATATAGGAATCATAAGGCAATCACAAGAAATGACCGTAGATAAAAATAAAAAGCCACCCACGTAAATTCTACGCAGATGGCTATATAAATAACCACTAAACAGTAAATGAATTACATCATTTTAGATAAATAAATTTCAAATAGTTTGATGTAGATTTTATCTAACAAGATGATGATTGACATGTATAAAAAATAATTTTGCAGTTTGTATCCTTTAGACATCATTTCCTTGATTGAAGGCAAGTTGTGTTGATAAGAACGTGTATTGTGAGCACAACGATTACGTTCCTTATAGACATAGTCCGTAAACAATTCTTGCAATACCAACCCACAAGTAGCTTGCCTTTCCAATTCTGAGATATTGTCTTTTTTCGTAAATAACTGCTTCTTGTTCATAATCCAACTCTTACGTACATTTGCAACAAGCACTTTATATTCACCATAGCTCTTCTTAAAATTTTGCGCCAGCAAACTATTTTCAAATACTCGCTGAATAGATACTTTCCAGTCATCAAGTATTTCATCTTTAATGGCGTCAGTAACAGTAAACGACTCGTCGAGTTTTTTTATTTCGTTCAAAAGGTCGTTGTACACCATACATTTGTCATCGTAACTAGAACACTCGCCATATGGCTTGCGTTCATATCGTTCGTAGCGGTACTCATAGTCTCTGCAGGCCATTTCCCAACATATACATTTTAACTTTTGTTCTTGAGCTCCGGTTAATCGTAAAAAGAGAGAATGGAGTAGATAGTCACAGATTGGGTATGTCTCAATACCGCCATTAGTAGCATCAAGAGATCTAAATGCTTCTTTTATTATTTCCGTTTCAGACTTCAGAATAAACGGTATATGGTTAGCGGGCTGGATGTATGACATAACGATTGAATATAGTTATAGATTGTTCGACACGGGCACGCATATATTTCAATAATGAAGGAGAGGCTTTGTGACCATCGTTCCGTTTGAAAAAGGATATTTTATTTTGAAGTTCCCTCATTAGAGCATCTTTACGAGCAAGATCTATATTGTTCCCTTCTATTACGGTATTATACACAAGACCAAACATATAAACATCAGAATCAATGATAGACCTGAAATGTAATTGATTATATCCAAGTTCGTTTAAAGTCTCATTTAATAGAGTAATTCTGGGAGCGAAATTTTTGTCAGGAAATATCGTTGAAAATTGAACAAACATATCACTATTTTTATCATTGACAACTGCATATATATATTCCTCATAGTATTTTTCCATTTTAGGCTTATATCCCTGCGCAAGTCGGTTGCTTCTTCCATCTTTTTTATATTGTGATAGAATTGCCATTGTCCTAACAAAATCGTATGCTTGATTTTTCCCAACCAGTTCAACTTTTAGATTTCGGCAGCATTCTGGATTGAAGAAACTTTGTAGTTCTGATTTAAGGAAATAAAGTGATTGACGACTTTCAATTGGATTTAAAGGAGTTCCTAAAATATTTATGTTACGGAATACGGAAGAATAAAATTCATGTTGCTCCGCTTCATTATCTGCATTAGGGATAATGAATGAAAATGGAAGATATTTGTTTTCAAAGAAGTCTTCGGTTACTTCGTAGTCTACAGAATTGTACTGTTGGGGAGTTATTGCATTTCGTACATTGCGTTCTATAGGACCTCTATCAGCAAACATACGTAATGACCAGTTAATGTATTCTACATCTGGTTCATCAACATCTTCCTCCGCAGCACCATCCGCCATATTTACCTCATCACCATTACGTTGAAAAGCATCTTTTTTTGGGTAAACTCCAAAATAAGCCAATAAAATACTAGATAAACGTTGTTGCCCATCTAATATTAAATTATGATTCATCCCATCCTTATTGCATACTCCAATTGTCACAGGAGGTACAAAAATTTCCTCCTTCAACCCTCTCACAAATTCTTTCACTTGTTCTTCTGACCAAACAAAGCTTCGCTGATAAGGAGGTAACTCCAAATCTTGTTTCAATAGTAATTCAATCCAATGCTTTAGAGAGTATTCTCCGTAGTAAACTTTCTTATCCATTTAGCTCTTTACTTATTGGTTATATTATATCTTTATATATTGATTATTCAAATCGTCCAAGTTTATTATTTGTTGGCAATAAATCCAGTTTAATGGTTTCTGTAGCTTTCTCTTTCTTTTCATCAACAACCTTTGCATACACTTGAGTTGTTCTCACGTTTGTATGCCCCAACATTTTGCTAACGGTGTAAATATCAGTACCTCCAGCCAGTTGCAGGGTCGCATAGGAATGTCTGAAGCAATGAAATGTAATGTGTTTGGATATTCCGGCTGCTTCAACCCACTTCTTGACTGGGCGATTTATCCATGATGGATCTGGCAGTCCGGCAAATACAAGAAGTTCTCCTTCTTGTTGTTCTCCACAGAGATTATATGCTTGCTCTGATATAGGCATATATTCAACACCCTTTGTCTTTTGCTGGGTAAAATTCAGTCGATAGCCTCCATTGAACATTTCCACTTCCGACCATTTTAATTTTTGAATGTCGCAGTGACGGATTCCAGTTAAAGCAGAAAACAAAGCTGCACGTTTCAGTAATGGGTCACAAGGTGTTTGAGCCAGTTGGTTCAATTCCTCTACCGTGAGATATTCTCTCCTGCTTTCCCTTTCCTGAATACCTTTGACTTTCGCAGAAATATCAATAGTCAGATAACCGTCTATAAATGCCTGTTTCAATCCGGCTTTGAAAATAGAGAAGTATGTAGAAGCTGTGTTTTGAGAAATCGCACCTCGCTTAGTACCACCTTGCGGTGCGTTCATTATGAATTGACGGAACGATTTTACCAGCTTTAAGTCTATTTGCGAAAAAAGGATGGTATCGCCTTTTGCAAATATCTTTAACAACTCATGAACTCGTCTCCAGTTGACAATGATAGAATCAGAGCTATGAGCGTGTCTTGTTCGTTGCACATGGTCGAAGTACTCAATGAAATTGCTTTTGGATCGTTCTAACTGCTCTGCCTGTTCAGCATCGGTATCAGCATAAAGAGCCGCATTATCATATTCCTTTTGTCGTAGGCTTCTGACTTTATCGGCATAAATACATGATTCTTGGTCTAATTGAGATTTGCATTGAATAACACCGTTCAAATCTCGCTTTGGCTTATAAGTGGTTTTGCCTTCGGTATTAGTCCTTGCATTGCGTGACTTATCCCAAATAGGTGTGGTAATGGTACGATTGAGATATTCACGCACTCTTTGCGGTGTATCTTTCCCGGATTGGAATACAGGATAAGATTCCACATAAAGATACCATTCATCACGATATTCAGACTTGCGGAGCTTTACCGACACTCGTGTATTGACTAATGCTTTCTTCATCGCTTCATACCTTTATATAAGTTATCAATTTCTTTCTTGGGTACATACACGAAGTTACCTATCTGCCGGGTAGGGATAGAGTATTTGCGTATATGGAGATAAACCGTACTTTCATTTACAAGAAACTTCTCTGTGATTTCTCCAATGGTATAACAATCTTTTGGCTCAAAACTATACAGTTTGACAATGAGCTTTGGCTTTGTAAGAGCTTTCTTTCGGAGAGGATAGAGTTTCATCAGTTCTGCCTTACTTACTCGGATTTGATTCGTTCCAAGATTTATGTGACTAATGGTCTCTTTACGAATGAGACGATACAATGTATCACGACTAATTCCAAACAAGGCATAGGCTTCTGATACCTTAATATAGTCTTGGTCTTTAGGAATACCTTTCACCACTTCATCCAATCTAAGATTCCTCTTTTCCTCATCTTTCCTACGTTTCCAAGCAATTTTAGAACACCGAGGAGAACAATACCAAGATTCTATAGTTTTGGCTAAAAACTCTTCTCCACAAATTTGACATTTACGCTTTATTTCAAATTTTGCTGCTGGCATACAATGAGTTATTTCTTGTTATTTTTCAATCTTATCTAATTTGTTGCACATTATCTACTTTTTTATTGCGGAACAATTATGGTACAAATATACAATAAAAATCCGAATAACAAGCAAAGTCAAGGAGAAGTGATATAAAAAGAAATAGGGCATAACTCATTGAGTTACACCCTATATTCTTATTTATAATTATCGTTGTTTACCGATACTTACTTCACTTCCTCGAAATCGACATCGGTAACATCTTTACCATTATTTCCGCTTTGTGAAGCATCTGCACCCGGTTGAGCTTGTTGTGCTCCGGCAGCTTGTTGTTGAGCCTGAGCATTGTACAAGTCTTGGGCGGCAGCTTGCAATACATTGTTCAATTCGGTCGAAGCGGCATCGATACCGGCAATATCCTGAGCTTTGTGAGCTTCTTTTAATTTAGCCAAAGCCGACTCGATAGCGCTTTTTTTGTCTGCCGGAATCTTGTCTCCCATTTCATTAAGCTGTTTTTCGGTTTGGAAGATGAGAGCATCGGCATGATTCAGTTTGTCGATACGCTCTTTTTCCTTCGCATCGTTTTCAGCATTGGCAGCAGCCTCGTCTTTCATTCGTTTGATTTCGGCGTCGGTCAAACCGCTCGATGCTTCGATACGTATGCTTTGTTCTTTACCTGTACCTTTGTCTTTGGCCGATACATTCAAGATTCCGTTGGCATCTATATCGAACGTGACTTCGATTTGAGGCACACCCCGCATGGCTGCCGGAATTCCGTCCAAGTGGAATTTACCGATAGTTTTGTTGTCTTTTGCCATAGGGCGCTCACCCTGTAATACATGGATTTCAACTGAGGGCTGGTTGTCGACAGCCGTCGAGAAGACTTCCGATTTACGGGTAGGAATAGTCGTGTTGGCGTCAATCAATTTGGTCATTACGCCACCCAGTGTTTCGATACCCAATGAAAGGGGAGTTACATCGAGTAATAATACATCTTTCACATCACCAGTCAATACCGCACCTTGAATGGCAGCACCTACCGCAACTACCTCATCGGGGTTAACACCCTTTGAAGGAGTTTTTCCGAAGAATTTTTCTACAATCGCTTGTATAGCAGGGATACGAGTAGAACCACCCACGAGAATTACTTCGTCTATGTCAGAGGCACTTAAACCCGCATCTTGCAAAGCCTTGCGACACGGTTCGATAGTAGCCTGAATCAATCGGTCGCTCAATTGCTCGAATTTGGCACGAGTCAATGTTTTAACCAAGTGTTTGGGTACACCGTTCACCGGCATAATGTAAGGTAAATTAATCTCGGTCGATGTCGAGCTCGACAATTCTATTTTAGCTTTTTCGGCTGCTTCTTTCAAACGTTGCAAAGCCATCGGGTCTTCTCTCAAATCGACACCTTCGTCTTTTTTGAATTCATCGGCAAGCCAGTCGATGATAACGTGGTCGAAGTCATCACCGCCGAGGTGAGTATCACCGTTGGTCGATTTTACTTCGAATACACCGTCTCCCAATTCAAGAATAGAAATATCGAACGTACCACCACCCAAGTCAAATACGGCGATTTTCATGTCTTTATTTGACTTGTCAAGGCCGTAGGCCAATGCGGCAGCAGTAGGCTCATTGACAATACGACGTACATTCAAGCCTGCGATTTCACCGGCTTCTTTCGTGGCTTGACGTTGAGAATCGTTAAAATAGGCCGGTACGGTAATAACGGCATCGGTTACTTCTTGCCCTAAGAAATCTTCGGCTGTTTTTTTCATTTTTTGAAGAATCATTGCCGAAATTTCTTGTGGAGAATAGAGACGACCGTCGATGTCTACACGCGGTGTATTATTATCGCTTCTTACTACTTTGTAAGGTACGCGAGAAATTTCGTTAGCTACCTGATCGAATGTTTCACCCATGAAACGTTTAATCGAGAAAATAGTCCTCGTAGGGTTGGTGATGGCCTGACGTTTGGCAGGTTCTCCCACCTTGCGTTCACCACCATCTACGAAAGCCACGATCGAAGGAGTCGTACGACGGCCTTCACTGTTGGCAATTACTACCGGCTCGGTTCCTTCCATAACGGCGACACACGAGTTGGTTGTTCCTAAGTCAATACCAATAATCTTTCCCATAATTTTATATCTTTTATTGTTAATTCGTTATTTTGTTTACTGTCTGTTTTTTTATAGACACTGCATCTTGTTCAAATGTTATGCCAAAAAACGAAAGCAAGGAAAATGTTTTTTTTTGTCAGACTTTTCCAAAGCGCTTTGTTGTCCTGTGTCAGTAATGCTGTCGATTTGTCATATTGACTTTGCTCTTTCTGTTTATCTAAAAAAACGCAAACAAGCGAGTATGGGTCGGTTCTGTTTGTACTTATTTCCCCGATTTATTTCGTTATTAAACCGAAATGATGTAAATTTGCCAATCTTATAAACAGGAATTTTTATCGAAAGTATAGTTAACTAAATACTAATTATTATGAACATTTCTCACATTGAACATTTGGGAATCGCTGTGAAGAGTCTCGAAGAAGCCATTCCTTATTATGAAAACATTTTAGGTCTTAAATGCTATTCTATTGAAGAGGTTGCCGACCAGAAAGTGAAGACGGCCTTTTTCAAAGTGGGGCAGACCAAAATCGAATTATTGGAGCCGACAAGCGAGGACAGCACTATTGCCAAATTTATAGAAAAACGCGGCGAGGGAATTCATCACATGGCATTTGCTATCGAAGACGGTGTCGCCAATGCTTTGGCCGAAGTAGAAGCCAAAGGGGTACGCCTTATCGATAAAGCTCCCCGCAAAGGAGCCGAAGGGTTGAACATTGCATTCCTTCACCCCAAATCCACTTGTAGCGTATTAACCGAACTTTGTGAAAATCCTAATAAATAAGAATATGAGCAATCAACTTGAAAAGGTACAGGAGCTGATAGAACTACGCGCTCAGGCTCGCTTGGGCGGTGGACAGAAAGCTATCGATAAGCAACACGAGAAAGGAAAGTATACGGCTCGTGAACGTATTGCGCAACTCCTTGATGAAGGCAGTTTTGAAGAATTGGATATGTTTGTGAAACACAGATGTACCAATTTCGGACAAGAGAAAAAATCATTTTTAGGCGACGGTGTCGTTACAGGTTATGGTACGATAGAGGGTCGCCTTGTTTATGTTTTCGCTCAGGATTTTACTGTGTTCGGTGGTTCTTTGTCCGAGACAATGGCTTTGAAAATTTGCAAAGTCATGGATATGGCCATGAAAATGGGCGCGCCTTGTATCGGTTTGAACGACTCGGGTGGAGCTCGTATTCAAGAAGGTATCAATGCTTTGGCTGGTTATGCCGAGATTTTCCAACGTAATATCATGGCGTCTGGAGTTATACCCCAGATTTCAGCTATATTGGGCCCGTGCGCCGGTGGTGCGGTATATTCTCCTGCTTTGACCGATTTCACGATCATGGCGAAGGGTATTTCATATATGTTTTTGACCGGGCCGAAAGTGGTAAAGACCGTTACAGGCGAAGATGTTACACAAGAGGCTTTGGGTGGAGCCGAAGTCCATTCTGCCAAATCGGGTGTAGCCCATTTCGCTGCCGAGAATGGAGAAGAAGCTCTGTCTATTATTCGTAAACTCATCAGCTATATACCGCAGAACAACTTGGAGGAAGCTCCTTTGGTTCCTTGTAATGATCCTATCGATCGTTTAGAGGATTCTCTCAACGAAATTATTCCCGATAGCCCTAATCGTCCGTACGACATGTACGAGGTAATCGGCGCTATTATCGATAATGGTGAATTTTTGGAAATACAACGTGATTATGCCAAGAATATCATCGTCGGCTTCGCTCGCTTCAACGGACAGTCAGTCGGTATTGTCGCTAACCAGCCTAAATATTTGGCAGGAGTTCTCGACAGCAATGCTTCCCGCAAGGCTGCTCGTTTCGTGCGTTTCTGCGATGCATTCAATATTCCTATTGTAAGTTTGGTCGATGTACCGGGCTTCTTGCCGGGAACCGGACAAGAATACAATGGTGTGATCCTGCATGGAGCCAAATTGCTTTATGCTTATGGTGAAGCTACTGTGCCTAAGGTGACTATCACGTTGCGTAAATCGTATGGCGGTTCGCACATCGTGATGAGCTGTAAGCAATTACGGGGCGATATGAACTACGCATGGCCTACTGCCGAAATCGCCGTTATGGGTGGGGCCGGAGCCGTGGAGGTTCTTTATGCCAAAGAAGCCAAAGAAGCTGAGGATCCAGCTAAATTTATGGCCGAGAAAGAAGCCGAGTATACCAAGTTGTTCGCTAATCCTTATAATGCGGCCAAGTATGGATATATCGACGACGTTATCGAGCCTCGTAATACCCGTTTCCGTATTATACGTGCATTACAGCAATTACAGACTAAGAAGTTAACTAATCCGGCTAAAAAGCACGGAAATATTCCTTTGTAATACATTTAAAGTATATAAGCGATGAATAAAAAAATCTTAGGGGTATTCCTGTTCGCCGTTTTTACGATGTCTTCGGTGTGGGCGCAGGGCCGCAAAGGATTGCGTATTAATGAAGTCTTGGTTACGAACGAGACGAATTATCAGGACGATTACGGTTGTCAATCGGCTTGGATAGAGATATTTAATACGACCTTCGGTACTGTCGATATACGCAGTTGCTATTTGACAAACGATAGGAATAATCCCAAAAAGTATCCTATTCCCAAAGGCGATGTACTTACAGAAATGCCTCCTCGTCAGCATTTGCTGTTTTGGGCAGATGATATGCCCAATAGAGGGACTTTTCATGTGAATTTTAAATTGGATCCCGATAAGGATAATTGGATTGGGCTTTATGATGCTAATGGAAAAGATCTGATAGACTCGGTGACAGTTCCTGCCGGTATTCCTGCCGATCACTCCTATGCTCGTATCGAAGATGGTGTAGGGCAGTGGATCATCAAAGGCGGTGATGAGACATCGGGGTATGTGACTCCAAGTACGAATAACGTTACGCTCGACTCGAATGAAAAGATCGAAATGTTTTCGGAACATGATCCTTTTGGTGTAGGCATGGCTATTATGGCGATGGCTATTGTATTTTCCGGATTGTTACTGCTTTATTTGATGTTCCGCTTGATTGGTCAAATAACGGTGTTTGTTAAAAAGCGTAATGCTATGCGGGTTCACGGAATATCCGATAAGGAAGAGGCTAAGGAAAAAGGGCTTGGTCGTGAATCGGGCGAAGTGTATGCCGCTATTGCTATGGCTTTATATCAACATCTCGAAGTACACGATGTGGAAGATACTATACTAACCATAAACAAAGTGAAGAAAGCGTATTCGCCGTGGAACTCTAAAATTTATTCTTTGAGGGAAGTTCCCAATAAAAAGTAATTCTCAAAATAACGATTAAAATCTTATGAAAGAATATAAGTATAAAATCAATGGAAATCTTTACAAAGTTTCCGTTGGAGAGATAGAAAAAAACATAGCCCATGTCGAGGTTAACGGTACTGTTTATAATGTCGAGATGGAAGAAGCTGCACCTGTAAAAGTGAGTGCCCCTAAACCCTCTTCGGCTCCTCGTACGGCTACGGGAGAACCTGTTATTTCCAAACCCACGTCTGTAAGTTCTGGTGCAGATGCTGTAAAATCGCCGCTGCCCGGTGTTGTCAATGATATTTTAGTAAAAATTGGCGATACGGTGAATGTGGGACAGACTGTGCTTATTCTTGAAGCTATGAAGATGGAAAATAATATCAATGCTATCAAGAGTGGTAAAGTTACAGCCATCAAAGTAAATAAAGGTGATTCGGTACTCGAAGGAACCGAACTTATTATAATAGAATGAGGCTATGGGATTTATAGATTTCTTAGGAGATAATTTGGTTCAATTTTGGGAATATACAGGTTTTGCCAATTGTACACTCCCTCATTTGGCCATGATATTGGTCGGATTGTTCTTTATCTATTTGGCAATAAAGAAAAATTTCGAGCCAATGTTGCTTGTGCCCATCGGTTTCGGTATTCTCATCGGGAACATTCCTTTCAAAATCGATGCCGGTCTCGAAGTTGGTATTTATGAAGAAGGCTCGGTGCTTAATATCCTTTATCAGGGAGTGAGTGCCGGTTGGTATCCGCCGTTAGTCTTTTTAGGTATTGGAGCAATGACCGATTTCTCGTCGCTTATCGCTAATCCTAAATTGATGTTAGTAGGTGCGGCTGCCCAGTTTGGTATTTTCGGAGCTTATATGGTTGCTTTGGCTATTGGTTTTGCTCCCGATCAAGCTGGTGCAATTGCCATTATCGGTGGAGCCGATGGTCCTACGGCTATATTCCTTTCATCGAAACTGGCGCCGAATCTTATGGGGGCCATTGCGGTTTCGGCATATTCTTATATGGCCTTAGTTCCGGTTATACAGCCTCCTATCATGAGGTTGCTTACAACGAAGAAAGAACGGGTTATTCGTATGAAACCGGCGCGTGCGGTTTCTCAGAATGAGAAAATTATGTTTCCCATTATCGGATTACTACTTACCTGCTTCTTAGTGCCTTCGGGTCTACCGTTGTTGGGTATGTTGTTCTTCGGTAATTTACTTCGTGAAAGCGGTGTTACCTCTCGTTTGGCTAAGACGGCGAGTGGTCCTTTGTGCGACATTGTGACTATTCTGTTGGGTATGACCGTTGGAGCATCTACGCAAGCATCCGAGTTTTTAACACCTAGTACACTCGGTATTTTCGCCTTAGGTTTCATGGCATTTATCATAGCTTCTGCTTCGGGTGTATTGTTTGTCAAGATATTTAATCTTGTATTGCCCAAGAGCAAGAAGATTAATCCGCTTATCGGTAATGCAGGTGTATCGGCTGTACCTATGTCGGCGCGTATTTCCAACAATATTGGTCTTGAATACGATTCGACAAACTATCTGTTGATGCACGCTATGGGACCCAATGTAGCTGGTGTTATAGGCTCGGCCGTGGCTGCTGGTGTTCTACTTGGATTCTTATCGTAATTACACGATTGAATAAAAAGTGGAGGAGGTATGTCTGTTATCATGACATACCTCTTCGTTTTTTATGTCTTTGTAACTACGAAAATAAGATATGGCTTGGCATAGTCAAATCAGAAATGTGATTTCCGTTTGCCTCTGCACTCACCTTTCGCTATCTTTGCATAAAATACAGGACTGTGTCTTGGTATAATTGTGGTAATTTTCTGTATGACAGAGACTGCCTTTGCAAAAAAATAGGGAGTGTGAGTATGTCGGTTTCGTGGAATTTGTGGCATGGTTGTCATAAAATAAGTGAAGGGTGTAGGCATTGTTATGTATATAGGCAAGATAGCCGATATGATAAGGATAGTAGCGTCGTGACACGTACGGCAGCTTTCGATTTACCTTTGCGTCGTAAACGTAACGGTGATTTTCGTATACCCTCGGGTGAAATGGTATATACGTGTTTTACTTCCGATTTTTTTCTTGAAAAAGCCGATGAATGGAGAGCCGAAGCATGGGCTATAATTAGGGAACGCTGTGATCTATCGTTTCTAATTCCGACGAAACGTATAGACCGTTTCAGAGTATCTTTGCCCAGTGATTGGGGCGATGGTTATGACCATGTCGCTATTGCTTGTACCGTAGAAAATCAAGACAGGGCGAATTATCGGTTGCCTCTTTTTCGTTCGTTGCCTATACGGCATAAACTATTGTTTTGTGCTCCCTTGTTAGGAGCGTTGGATTTGTCTGGCTATCTCGATGACGATATAGAGGAAGTGTCGGTCGGAGGAGAGTCGGGTATGGATGCGAGGGTTTGCGATTATGATTGGGTGTTGGATATACGCCGACAATGTATAGCAGCCGATATCCCGTTTAGCTTTCACCAAACCGGAGCCCGATTGCGTAAAGGAGGGAAGGTATATCGTATTCGTCGGGAATTCCAGCATTCACAGGCGCGACGTGCGGGGATAAATTATAAAATCGATAGGTAATTCTTTCCAAAAAGCAAAGTAATTTCTCGGTGGGTGTATGAAAAAAATTTATTCGCTCGATCTATATTCGCTCTGTCTCTTATACACATCTCCGAGCCCACGAGACTAAGGC
>OJPZ01000424.1_pt1 | contig 21356 bp, 16 predicted proteins | sample 1598611 | NCBI WGS metagenome assembly OJPZ01 (sample SAMN03922494, study PRJEB24848) | human gut metagenome | isolation source: stool sample | host: Homo sapiens | place: Germany | collected 2011-11
TTAAAGCCTAAAAGGGCCGCGATCTTCCATTCGCCAGAGGTTTTTCGACAAGCTGCAAAGCCCGATAGGGCCGGGGCCTTTGGCCCCGGCCCTATCGGGCTTTTAGGGCGCTTCGCGCCCCGCCGCCGCCCCCCCTGCCCCTGGGCATCCTTCAACCGATTCGGCCTTTCAAACGGGCTATGGCATCCTGGGGCTAGCGGCGCTTCTCCCGCAAAAATCCCGCCGCACCCACGGGTGCGGCGGGATACTGTAACGCAGATGTTTCCTATTTTATAATAGGCCCCATTAATCGTCGATGGGCACGGCGTTGGCAGGCGGCTCGTAATATTTGGGACTTGCGGCGCCCCGCAGGGCTTCCTCGTCATTGCCTTCATACCGGTCGGTATATAGGTATTCGCTGCTCACCAAGCCGTCTCCCACATATTTATCCAGATACACCTCCGCCACATATCCTGGCCGGGCTTCGATGGTTACCACCTTATAGCCCCTGGGGATGGTATAGTCGTCGGTATAATGTACGTTGTTCCGGGGGATGGTCTCTATGGTCTCACTGCGGGTCTTATAGGAGACGCCGTTTTCCAAGGGCTTGCCATAGACTAGGAACGTAATGTCTTCCCTGTGCCTTCCCTCCACGCTCTCGCAATAGGCGAAAAGGTAAATAGGCGCCCCGGTATCGTTTATGAATTCCAGATCCAGGTCCATGGCATAGTCCACCGTAGCGTCCAGGCCATGATCCACATAATCGGAGGGAATGCTGTGGGCCCTTCGGTTGGTAACGGTAACGTCCGCCTGAAGCAGGGCGTTATACAGGGTGGTGGATACCTGGCAGATGCCGCCGCCGGCTTGAAGCACATATTCCTTACCGTTGGCGATGCCATTGGCCTCCTTCCAGCCGTTTTCCAGGGAGCGTTCTCCCACGAAATCGTTAAAGCTCCAGCTTTCCCCTGGGGCGATCATGCAACCATTGATGATCCCCGCAGCCTTTTGGATGTTGAACACCCGGTTTTCAATGGTGGGGGTCTCTTCGCTGGTTTTACCGATGGTGGCATAGCGGGTCGTATAGCTACCCCGCAAGGCGATCTGCTGGGAAAGCATAGCGGCTGTGACCGCAGGCTGTACGGTATTCCATTCCCCATCTAGCTGGGCGGTATAAATGCCCCGCTGGAAGGTTTCCGTGATTTTGGCAAGGGTGGCGTCCACATCTACAGCCCGGCCAGTTTTACCGTCCTGGTGCGTAAAGCTCACCGTATGGTCCTCATGCAGCACCGGTTCGCCGATGGCGTCTACCGGTTCCACATCGAATTGGGCAGCGATGTTTTCCAATGCCCGGCGCAAGGCGGCTTCATCCCAGGTGAAGATCTGATCAAAGGCTCCAGGCTGGCTCGCAGGGGCCGTATTGGTCACATCCACCACCACATCGGGTTCCTCTTCAGGTTCTGTATATTGCACGGCTGCATCCAACACCGCTTCTATATCGTAGGAAAGGCCCAAATCCGCCCCTTTGATCTCATAGCTCGTCCCATCCAGCTGTAGGGTGATTGCCGCGCCAGCCAACAGGGAATCCGCGGTTTTAACGATCAATTCCCGGGCGCTAGATCGGGTCTGGCCTCCCACATCGATGCCTAGGACGGACACCCCATCCGGGATGCGATCCGTTTCGCCGATGGCGTCCACCGGTCCATTGACCGCCGCCCCAGAATCTTGCAGAAGGAAGTGCCAGATCCCGCCAACGGCTGCGATCAGCAGCAGCAAGGCCAGAGCAAGTCTACCAGGCTTAATGGCAGTCACCCGTTTCTTTCGGGCAGGCTGGTTGGTTTTGCGGGCTGCATTGGCTGTCCGCAGGGCTGCCATATCCAGATTTTGCCCATTGACAGGCTGTATCTTACGCCGGCGGTTTTCTCCCATGGGTTCCCGGGCCTTTGTGGCGGAGGCGCTGCGGGCGCTGCCTGTGGTTTTTTGAGGCGGGGGGCTTTTATGATTTCCTTGGGCCGTCTTTAGGGGCTGTGTGGGTTTGGGTATGGATTTGGCCTTGGGGGGGTGGGTGGTACCCTTTGGCCCTGTTGGGTTTGTTTTGACGGCGGTGGAGGCTGTCCCTTGAGGGGGCCGCTTGCCGCCTTGGCCGGACCCGGCTGGATTGGATTTTTGCGGCGCGCGTTTTATAGCCTGGGGCCGCTGTCCGGCGCCAGGCTTACGGGCCTGCGATTGACTTTGCACATAGGAAGGCGTCAAGGGCTTGCGGTTGCTTTTTCGCTGCATGTAGCTGGGCAAGCTCAATTCTTCCCGTTTCTTTTCCTCCATGGACTCCGTTTCTCCTTAACGGCCGATGGCGCGCAATACCTCATCTGGCCGGTTGGTGATAATTGCGTTTACGTTGGCCTGGGCCAATAATTGGGCTGCGTCCGGCTCGTTTACCGTCCAGGCGTTGATGGCGATACCCGCTTCCCGGCAGCCCTGGATCAACCCGGGGCAACCAAGGGCCACCCGGTAATCCGGATGGATGGCGTCGGCCTTCATATAGGCGGCGTATACCCAAGGGTCCACCATGGCGTTGCCGTATAATAGGCCGATCTCCGCGTCTGGATCCAGCTCCCGGATCTTGCGCAGAACGTAATGGTTGAAGGAAGAATACATCACTCTCCCCTGCATATCCATTTCCCGCTCCAGCTGGATCAGCTTATCCCAAATGCCAGGATATTGGACTTCCCCATATTTGATCTCCACGTTAACGGTCATGTTGCTATTGCGCAACATTCCATAGACCTCCCGCAGGGTAGGGATTCGGGCGAAGCCGTATGCTTCCATGCCACAAGAAAAGTCCAGCTTTTTCAGTTCCTGGCAAGTCATATCCACCACCCGGCCCTTGCCGTTGCTGGTCCGGTCCACCCACTCGTCGTGGATCACCACCAGCTTGCCGTCCTTTGAAAGCTGCACATCCAATTCGATGCCGTCCGCTCCCTGCTCCATCGCCAGCCGAAAGGCGGGGATAGTGTTTTCGGGTGCATAAGCACTGGCGCCTCTATGGGCCCATACCTTTGTTGCCATCGCTTGCTACCTCCCTGGGAATTTTGTCTATAATTCTCCGATTATGTATATTATACCATAGTCCCTGTATTTTTTGAATAGGCAGCCGCATATATAATCCCCCGGCTGAGAGGGGCAGGGCCTAGGAAGGAATCAATTTCCCCATTTTGGAATAAATCTGTTATAATGTAGGTTAGCCTAGACGGTAGAGCCGGCCCTTGACCCAGGCCGGCCAAGCGAACGTCCGTCCAGGAGATCATGCCTGCGTAAGGCCGCGGCTGCGCCTTACGCCAGAAACAGGAGAGGAAATGGAAAAAAAGAAAGTCTCTTTCGTGCAGGGTGCGGCGATCCTGGGGATCGCCGGGCTGATCGTGAAGGTGATCGGGGCGGCGTTCCGCATCCCCCTAGCCAACACCATCGGCCTGATCGGCACCAGCTATTATGATACCGCTTATCCTTATTATTCCTGGTTGCTGGTGATTTCCTCCAGCGGCCTGCCTACGGCCATTTCCAAGATGGTGTCCGAACGGGTCACCCTGGGGGATTACCGAGGCGCCCACCGGGTGTTTACCACCGCCATGCAGATCCTATGCTGCATCGGGCTTTTAACCTCCATCCTGATGTTCTTCGGCTCGGACTACATCGCCCGGCTCCACATGCTGCCTGAGGCTGCTTATTGCTTCAAGGCCCTGGCTCCGGCCCTGTTTTTTGTAGCCCTCATGTGCGCCTACCGGGGCTATATGCAGGGAATGCAGCAAATGGTCCCCACTGCCATCTCCCAGGTGGTGGAACAGGTGGGGAAACTGGCGGTGGGCCTGACCTTGGCCTTTATGCTGCTGGATGCAGGTCCGGAGTATGCCGCCATGGGCGCCCTGATCGGCGTCACCGTCAGCGAGCTGCTGGCCCTCATTTACGTTATGCTTTCCTACCGGCGCAGATGGCCGAAGATCCGGGCCAGGCTGGAGCGCAGCGTGCGCCGGGAGGTGGAGCCGGTGGCGGGCCGCCTTATGGCCATTGCCCTGCCCATCACCATCGGCGCCTCCATTAGCCCCCTGTCCAGCGTGGTGGACAGCGCCCTGATCATCCGCATCCTGCTGAAGCTGGGCTATGCCAAGGAGACCGCCCAAACCGCCTTCTCCCTCATGCGCACCAATGTGGCTACCCTCACCAATATGCCTGGGGTGCTCACCATGGCCCTGGCCATGAGCCTGGTGCCTGCCATTTCCGCCTTCAGCGCCAAACGGGACCATGCCGGCGTACAGGATACCGCCCGGCTGGGGCTCAAGCTGGCCCTGATCATCGGCCTGCCCTGCGCGGTGGGCCTATTCGTGCTGGCCTCCCCCATCCTGGCCATGCTGTATCCCAATTTGACGGAGGGGGAGCTGACCTTGGCGGTGGACCTGATGCACACCTCCTCCATCGGGGTGATCTTCCTTTCCTTGGTGCAGTCCATGACCGGCGTCATCCAAGGCATGGGCAAGCCCAATGTGCCGGTGTTCAACCTGTTCATTGGGTTTGTCTTGAAGGTGGCCTCCCTGTTGGCCCTGATGAACATCCCCCAGATCAACATCCAGGGCGCCGCTGTTTCTACGGTGGTCTGTTACGCCTTTGCCGGCATTGCGGATACCATTTATGTGATCCGCAGGGCCAAGCTCCGCTTGGGCCTGGTGGACGTCCTGCTCAAGCCCGTGCTTTCCAGCGGGGTCATGGGCTTTGTGGTGTTTATGATCTACAGCTTTATGCAAGAAATGGAACACCAGGTCCTGCCCACCCTGGCCGCCGTGGCTGTGGGGGTGTTCGCCTATGGGGTCATGGCCATATACTTCCGCTTCTTCTCCCGGGAGGAGCTGGCCTACATTCCCGGCGGCCAGCGAATCCGCAAGCTTATGTACGGGGATTGAGCCCCGCGCGCAAAGGCGCTTACACGTCTTGCCGGCCGGGGAGACGGCCATTTGCAGCCTATCCGCAGCCCTTATCCTGGCTGCGGATTTTTTATTTTCGCTATGTTTTTTAAAGACGCAATTGTGCATATGCACATGTCCCTTGGCGCCCCTGCGCCCTTCCCGCCCACGGCGCGCCCAACGGGGGCAGGCTTTGCGCAGAAACATTGTAGCCTTCATTTTTAACCGTTCTCCATGGGTTGAATGATTCATTCCCTGCAAATTCCATATTCAAAATCTTTAGATACGCCCATTTAGGGGAATGCTATACCATGGCTACAGAAGCGTTTGATGTGCAGCTGAACAATTGTTTTGCTAATTTATTTTAACTATAATACAGAAAAAGGATATGCATATCTCGAGAAAACCTGTGGCCACGACCCAAACAAAAGCCTTTCAATGCGCAAATTTAAGGAGGGCATAAGGTGGAAGAAAACAAAAAAGTTATACTGTTAATCGGTTCTGCGCCTTTTGGCGGAGATCCGACGAACCCCACCTACGAGCTTGCGAAGCTGCTCAACGGCACCGTATACAAAGATTACGTGTTCCGCAGCGCCAGCTTCCCTGTGAGCAGGCGGCAATGTATCCCCGCTGTGGAAGCTGCCATTGAGCAATGGAACCCCTCTATCGTGATCGGCGTGGGCCTGGCGGATAACCGGCCCGGCGTATGCGTGGAGCGGGTGGCTGTAAACGTGGCGGATTTCCCCATTCGGGACAACGAGGGCTATCTGGCCCTGAACGAAACCCTGGATCCAGACGGGCCCGTAGCCTATCTGAGCACCCTGCCCATTCGGGCTTGCGTCAGCGAGCTAAGGGAAGCCGGGCTCCCCGCCCAGGTTTCCAACACTGCGGGCAACTTCTGCTGCAACATGGTGATGTACAGCGCACTCAACTACATCGCCAAGCATAAGCTGGATGCCCGGGCAGGCTTCGTCCACGTGCCCTATACCCCGGAAATGGTGGCAAAAAAGGCGGAGCAGCTTTCGACCATGTCCTTTGAAAACATGAAACGGGCGGTGGAAGTGGTAGCCAAGGCTACCGTGGATCATGCGCAGGATATCAGCCTGGTCTGCGGGGCTTGCAGCTAACGCGCGTTTTGGTCTCATCTTAATGCTTGTTTGAAAAATCCGTGAATCGGGAAACGAAGAAAGGAACTAGGCAAACAATATGATCAGCGAGAAATTGATGCAGGATCTTAAGAACCTACCCAAATCTCGGCTTGTGAGCGGCGAGCTGCTGCCCACGGAGAAAAAGGATCGGCACATCTCCCCCTTCGAGTTCATGCTGATGTGGATCGGCATGTCCATTCTGTTGGCCGTCTTTACCAACGCCGCCAACATGTTCCCCAGCCTGAGCATTAAATCCATCCTCTTTGCGGTTATGCTGGGCAACTTCATTACGGTTATCACCCTGGCCCTCACCGGCGATATCGGCATTACCCATGGTATCTCCTTCCCGGTTTATCTGCGGGCCATCTTCGGTTATACCGGCAACTATATCCCCTCTTTGGTGCGTTCCCTGCCCGCCTGCTTCTGGTTTGGTTTCCAGACCTACCTGGGCGCCGAGGCCATCAACATGATCCTGGTGAAGTTGATTCCCTCCTATCCTGGCACGGACGGCTATGTGATGGCTATCATCGTGGTGTTCCTCTTTGTCCAGTGCTTCACCACCGCAAAGGGCATTGACGCCATCAAGAAGTTTGAAAACATCGTGACCCCGCTTATGTTCCTGGTGGTCATGTACCTGCTGTACTTCGTACTTGCCAAGAGCGGCATGACCGCTGGCGAGATCCTGGCCACCCCCGCTGGTGAAGTGACCGGCACCCGCTACAGCTTCGCTTACGCGGTAACCGCTATGACCGGCTTCTGGGCCACCATGGCGCTGAACATCCCCGACCTGACCCGTTATCTGAAGTCCAACGCGGACGAGCCCAACTGGCTCAAGCGGAACTGGTGCTCCATTTGGCCCCAGCTTCTGGGCATTATCCCCATGATGACCCTGTTCGCCTTCATCGGCGCCGCGGCCATGCTGACCTCCGGCCAGTGGGACCCCATCGCCTACATCGCCAGCCTGGACGCCCCCGTTTGGCTGTTGGTCCTGATCCTGCTCCTCTCCGTGTTCGCCCAATGGAGCACCAACATCGCTTCCAACATCCTGCCTCCTGCTAACATCTTCTCCACCGTGTTCGCTCCCAAAATCACCTTTGCCAAAGGCTGCATCATCGCCGGCGTGCTGGCTTTCCTCATGCAGCCCTGGAGCCTGATGGACAAGGTGGTTACCGCCAACCTGGTGGTTGGTATCATGCTGGGCGGCGTGGCCGGTATGATGGTGGCGGACTACTACTTCCTCCGCAAGCGTAAGCTCAACATCAAGGACCTGTATGTGGAGGGCGGCGAATACACCTATGCCAAGAACTGGAACCCCCTGGCCTTCGTAGCCTATGTGATCGGCACCATCACCGGCCTGCTGATCCCGGACTGGGGCTTCCTGGTAGCCATGTTCTTCGGCGGCCTGTCCTACTACCTGTTGATGCGCTTCTATGGTGCAAAGAAGTATAATCAGGAAAGCATCCTGGTCAACTTCAAAAAATAATTGTAAAATGTTTTGAAGGGAGATCGATTATCCATGAGACCCAACTACTCCTCTATCACCGGCATCAAGAACCTGTCCCGGTCCGACATCGACTTTATCCTGGATCTGGCCGAAAAGCTGGAGCCCATTGTCCAGGGCAAGTCCGATATGCGGCCCCTGAAGGACAAGGTCCTGTGCACCTTCTTCTATGAGCCTTCTACCCGTACCCGGCTTTCCTTCGAGTCTGCCATGAACCGGCTGGGCGGCAGCTGCATCTCCATGGCGGATGCCCAGAAGACCTCCTCTGTTTGGAAGGGCGAAACCCTGGAAGATACCATTCGCACCATCGAAAACTATTGCGATGTGATCGCGCTGCGCCACTTTGAAGCCGGCGCTGCGGAGCGGGCGGCAAGCATCTCCAAGGTTCCGGTGATCAACGCGGGCGACGGCCCCAATGAGCATCCCACCCAAACCCTGCTGGATATGCTCACCATCCGTCGGGAGTGCGGTACCCTGGAGGGTCTCAAGGTGGTCATGTGCGGCGACCTGAAGCATACCCGTTCCACCAATTCCCTGACCCTGGGCCTGTCCAACTACGGGGTGGAGTTCACCTTTGTACAGCCCAAGGGCTTTGAGACCAGCCAGTGGATCCTGGATCTGGTCAAGGAGCGGGGCTGCACCTATACCCAGACCGAAGACCTGCAAGCCGCCCTCATGGGCGCGGATGTGGTGTATATGTGCCGCATTCAGAAGGAGCGGTTCCCGGCGGATGAGTTCGAGCTCATCAACGGCAAATATTGCCTCACCCGGGATATGCTGGAAAAATCCCCCAAGATCGCCGCGGTTCTCCATCACCTGCCCCGGGTTGCGGAGCTGGATACCAGCGTAGACGATTATCCCGGCTGCGCATACTTCAAGCAAACCTACAACGGCGTGCTCATCCGGGCTGCCCTGATGACCATGCTGCTGGACAAAATACCGGTAGAATACGGTATGTAATTGTATCGACCCTTGGACAGGCAGGTGGATACGCCTGCCTGTTCGCTTCTTTAAGGAGGGACGCCCATGCTCAATTCGGCCATCGCCCAGTCTATTGTGGACATCACCATGTCGGTTTTACATGTGAATGTAAACATCATGGATGTAAACGGGACGGTAATCGCCGCCGGGGATAAATCCCGGATCGGCACCTTCCACTGCGCAGCCGCGGAAGTGATCGCCACCGGGCAAAAAAAGGCCGTATCCGCCCAGGAGGCGGCCACCATGGATAATGTTGAGCCGGGCGCCACCTATCCCATCGTTTACAAGGGCGAGGTCATTGGCGCCCTGGGCATGACCGGCGCACCGGAATATGTGGACAAGTTCGTGGAGCTGGGGGCGCTGTACGCCCTGCTGTTCATCGAGCAGGAGGATATGAAACAGCGGGTATTCCAGGAGCAGCGGGTGCGGGAAAGCATCCTGCTGGACCTGTTTACCGGCCGCTGCTTAAAGGATGCGGACTTCTTCCTCCAGCGGCTGGCCGGCCTGAATTACCGGCTGGATAAAGCCCACCGGGTCATTGCGGTGCGGCTGGAGGCCCTGGAGCACCAGACGGATATGATCCTTTGCCAGCAGATCAAGGACCGCCTTACCGACCTGCTGGCCGGCAAGCGCATCTGCGGCGCGCCGCTGATCGGCTGCTTCATCCAGTCCCAGCTGGCCCTGCTGGCTCCGGTGCAAAGCAAGCCCTGCGCGCCCGAGCGGTTTGCAGCGGAGGTCAAGGACCTGTACGACTGCCTGCGCCAGGCCACCGGCAACCAGGTTTTGATCGCCATCGACGGCATATGCGAAAGCTGGACGGACATCCCCGCCGCCTTTGCCCAGGCCAAGGGCACCTTGAAGATCGCCTGCCGGTACAACCAAAAGGACGGGGTGATCTGCTCCGACGATTACCTGACGGAATATACCCTGCTGCATATTCCCGCCCAGGAGCGGCAGCGGTTTACCAGCACGGTGCTGGGGAAGCTATGCACCGGCAAGCCCAGGCAGCGGGAGCTGCTGCTCCAGACCCTGCGCACCTATTTCCAGAACGACATGAACGCCCAAAAGACCGCGGAAGAACTTTTTATCCACCGAAACACCCTGAATATGCGGCTCAACAAGATCCGGGAATGGTCCGGTCTGTCGCCCCAGCGATTCCAGGATGCCTTCAATTTACGTATGGCCATCATCCTCATGGATCTGGAGGAAAAGGCCGATCAAGCAAAAGAGGAGAATGCGGAAACATGAAATACATCGATGTACGAAGCGATACCGTGACCCATCCCACCGAGGAAATGCGCAAAGCCATGTATGAAGCCGAAGTCGGTGACGACGTGATCGGCGATGATCCTACAGTATTAAAATTGCAGGAAATGGGCGCCGCCCTATTCGGCAAGGAAGCCTGCCTGATCACCACTTCCGGCACCATGAGCAACCAGGCGGCCGTCCTATCCCTCACCAACAAGTGCGAGCAGATCGTCCTCCACGATAAGTCCCACATGTACAACCTGGAGGTGGCTGCCTTGGCCCAGATCTGCGGCGTACAGGCCCGTCCTTTGCCTGCCCCTGGCGGCCATTACGACCTGGAGCAGCTGGAGGCCAACATCATCTCCCCTGCCATCCAGAACGCCCCCACCACCCTGGTGTGCCTGGAAAACACCTTTGACCTGAACCAGGGCCTGGTGGTGGATAAGGAACATATTGACGCCGTATGCGACGTGGCCCACCGGCATGGGATCCCGGTCTATCTGGACGGCGCCCGGGTGCTGAACGCGGCGGTAAGCCTGAAGATGGACCCCGCCGTGCTGTGCGAAAAGGTGGACGTGGTATCCCTTTGCCTGAGCAAGGGCCTTTCCTGCCCCATCGGCTCCATCATGATGGGCCCCAAGGCCGTGATCGAGCGGGCCCGGGTCATGCGGCAGATGCTGGGCGGCGGCTGGCGCCAGGGCGGCATTGTGGCTGCGGCGGGCATCGTGGGCCTGAACCATTACAAGGACCTGCAGCTGGACCATGAGAAGGCCCAGACCCTAGCCAGGGGCCTGCAAAAGTTGGGCATCGGCATCGATATGGCCCAGGTGCAGACCAATGTGGTGCGGCTGGACGTGTCCACCGTGGGCATGACCGCCCTGGAGTTCTGCGGCAGCCTGGAAAACTTCGGCGTAAAGGCCAAGCCCGTGGGCCCCGCCTATGTGCGGATGATCTGCCACCGGGATCTGCTGCCGGAAATGATCCCCACCGTGCTGTCCGCTGTGGAGCGCTGCATCCAGGCCAAAGCGGCCCGTTAAGGAGGGATCAGCCATGTTGGATCTGTTGGTTCGGAACGGTACGGTGGTCACGGCAGAGGGGAGCTATCCCTATGATGTGGCCATCCAAGGGGGGAAAGTGGCTGCCATCGGCCCCCACGGCACCTTGGGGGAAGCCAAGGAGACCGTGGATGCCGCCGGTAAGCTGGTGCTGCCGGGGCTCATCGACCCCCATGTGCATATCCACCACCCCTTTAAGGGCAGCTTTGCCGGGGACGATTTTACCTCCGCCACCCGCTCCGCCGCCTTTGGGGGCGTGACCACGGTATGCGATTTTGCCATCCAGTGGGACAAGACCAAGTCCCTGACCGATACCTGCGCCCTGCGCAAATCCCAATTTGAAGGCCAGTCCATCACGGATTACGCCTTCCACGCCTGCCTGACCCGTTCGGACGCGGAGACCATCGGGGAACTGCCCGGCCTGATCCAAGGGGGCATCCCCTCCGCCAAGCTGTACATGACCTATTCCCGCCAGGGCCGTATGTCCGACGACGCAGCCCTGTACGAGGCCCTGCGGCTCACCGCCCAATACGGAGGCATCGTGGGGGTCCATGCGGAAAACGACGCCATGTGCTACTATTTCTCCGACGCCTTCAAGGCGGCGGGTAAGACCAGCCCCCACTACTTCCCCCTGTGCAAACACAACCTGGTGGAATCCGAGGCGGTAAACCGGGCCATCTACCTGGCCAAGGTCACCGGCGGCAACCTGTACATCTTCCACCTTTCCTGCAAGGAGAGCCTGGATATCCTTCGCAAGGCCCAGGACGAGGGCGTCCACGTTTACGCGGAGACCTGCATCCACTATCTGACCATGGACATGTCCCAGTATGACCGGCCGGATGGGGCCAACTTCATCTGCAGCCCGCCCCTGCGCAGCAAGGCGGACGTGGAAGCCCTGTGGCAGGGCATCCAGGAGGGCCGCATCGGGGTGGTCAGCTCGGATCACTGCGGCTTCACCCTGGCCAACAAGGCCACCGGCGGCAACGACTTTACCGCCACCCCCAACGGCCTGCCCGGCATGGAGACCCGCTTGCCCGCCCTATACACCTACGGGGTCAAAGCCGGCCGGATCTCCCTGTCCAAGATGGTGGAGCTGCTCAGCGCCAACCCGGCCCGGGCATTCGGCATGTATCCCCGCAAGGGCACCCTGGCCCCCGGCAGCGACGGGGACCTGGTGATCTTCGACCCGGCGGAGGAAAAGGTCATCTCCCCCGCCGTGCTCCACAGCCCGGTGGACTGGAACCCCTTCGACGGTCAGACCCTCAGCGGGTTTGCCCAGGCCGTATACCTGGCCGGCAAGCCCATCATCCAGGATGGGGCCTGCCTGGCAGCCCCCGGCACGGGCAAGTTCGTCCGCCGGGACGCCAAGGCCATCTGCATTTTTGATCGATAAGGAGAACCAACGCCTATATGGGTAAACGAATTCTCATCGCCCTGGGGGGCAACGCCCTCCAGGAAGCCGGCAAGCCCGCCACTGCCCAAGCGCAGTTGGCGGTGGTGCGGCAAACGGCGGACTATATTGCGGACATTATCGCCATGGGCTATGCGGTGATCCTCACCCATGGCAACGGCCCCCAGGTGGGCCGCATCGTGCAGCAAAACGAATATGCCGACGCCATTACCCCGGCCATGCCCTTTGACGTGTGCGGGGCCATGAGCCAGGGCATGATCGGCTATCACATCCAGCAGTGCCTGATGGACGCCATGCAGGCCCGGGGCCTGAACAAGCAGGCGGTGACCCTGCTCACCCAGGTGGTGGTGGATCAGCAGGATCCCCGCTTCCAGAACCCCAGCAAGCCCATCGGCCGCTTTTACACCCAGGCGGAGGCGGAGGCCATCCAAAGGGAAAACCCGGACCAGACCTTCAAGGAGGACGCGGGCCGGGGCTGGCGCCGGGTGGTGCCCTCCCCCCTGCCGGTGGAGATCGTGGAGCTGGACGCCATCAAATGCCTGGTGGACCAGGGCTTTGTCACCATTGCCGCCGGCGGCGGCGGCATCCCTGTGATCCGGGAAAACGGCCAACTCCAGGGCACTGCCGCTGTGATCGACAAGGACTTCGCCTCGGAAAAGCTGGCGGAAGCCGTAGACGCGGACCAACTGCTGATCCTTACCGGGGTAGACCAGGTATGCGTCAACTACAACAAGCCGGATCAGAAGGGATTGGACCGGCTCAGCGTAGCCCAAGCCCGCCAATATATGGCGGAAGGCCAGTTTGCCCCCGGCTCCATGCTGCCCAAGGTGGAAGCGGCGGTGCGCTTCGCCGCCAGCAAACCCGGCCGGGAGACCCTGATCACCTCCCTGGAAAAGGCTGTGGACGCCTTGCAGGGCAAGACCGGCACGGTGGTATACGCATAAAACGGATGCTAAGAAAAAGGCGGCCAAAGCCGCCCTTTTTTCGTTCCTGCGTTTAAAGGTTATCCCAGGGGTCCTGCCATAGCACCACAGGCCCGTCCCCGGTCTTTTTCAAGTCGATGAGCCGCTGGTTCTTGCTGCCCCGGAACTTCAGTTCCAGGGAGCGCTGGGCCTCCAAATAGGGCCCGTCCACCAGCACGTCCGTCTCCTGGAGCAAGCCCTGTATGGCCGGGTCCTCCATGGCCCGCAGTTCCTCCAGGGTGTAGCCCGTATAGGCCCATACCTGCTTCCCCAGGGCGTGGGCCCCTTGGGCCAGCGCCAGGCAGGCCGCCGCCTGCTCGAAGGGTTCCCCCCCGGAAAGGGTCAAGCCCCCGCAAAGGGGATCATGCCGCATCTTGGCCAGGATGTCCTCCGTATCCATTTCCTGGCCGGCGTTGGGGTCGTGGGAGCCCGGATTGTGGCAGCCCGGGCAATGGTGGGAACAGCCCTGGACGAATACCGCCGTCCGCAGCCCCGGCCCATCCACAATGGAATCCTGCGCCAAACCGAATACCCGTATCCGCATGGGGCGCCTCCTATAGGGAATGCTTCACCCGCTGGGCTTCTTCCGCCCGCTTGGCGTCGTTCCATTTATCCATGGTGCCCACCAGATACCCGGTGATCCGCCGGATCCGCTGGAAGTGGGGGCCTTCATGCTCCGCCCTGCCGCACCGGGGGCAGGTATCCCCGATGATGCCGTTATAGCCGCATACCCCGTCCCGGTCCACCGGGTGGTTGATGGAGCCATAGCCGATCCCCGCCTCCTTCATGCACCGCACGATGCGCTCAAAGGCCTCCAGGTTCTGGGCCGTATCCCCGTCCAATTCCACATAGCTGATATGCCCCGCATTGGTCAGGGCATGGTAGGGGGCCTCCAGCCGGATCTTGTCGAAGGCGCCGATGGGGAAATACACCGGCACATGGAAGCTATTGGTATAGTATTCCCGGTCGGTGATGCCGGGAAGGGCCCCGAACCGCTTACGGTCCAGCTTAACGAACCGGCCGGATAACCCTTCCGCCGGCGTGGCCAGCAGGGTAACGTTCAACTTGCGGGCCTGGGAGATGTCGTCCATGCGCTTGCGCATGTGGGAGATGATCTCCAAGCCCAGGTTCTGGGCCCGTTGGCTTTCCCCGTGGTGCTGGCCGATGAGGGCCTTGAGGCATTCCGCCAGGCCGATGAAGCCCACGGACAGGGTGCCGTGCTTGAGCACCTCCCCCACCTCGTCGTTCCAGCCCAGGTTCTCGCTGCCCAGCCAGCAGCCCTCCCCCATGAGGAAGGGATAATTGCAAACCTTCTTCTTGCACTGGATGGCGAACCGCTCCAACAGCTGCTCCACGCACAGGTCGATCTTCCGGTCCAGCTCGTCGAAGAACCATTCGATGTTGCCGTTGGCCAATATGGCGATCCGGGGCAGGTTGATGGTGGTAAAGCTCAGGTTGCCCCGCCGGGGCGCGATCTGATTATCCGGGTCGTACACGTTCCCCATGACCCGGGTGCGGCAGCCCATATAGCCCACTTCCGTCTCATAGTGGCCGGGCTTGTAATAGGCCAGGTTAAAGGGGGCGTCCAGGAAGGAGAAATTCGGGAAGAGCCGCTTGGCGCTGCACCGGCAGGCCAGGCGGAACAGGTCGTAGTTGGGGTCTCCCGGGTTATAGTTGACCCCTTCCTTGACCCGGAAGATCTGGATGGGGAAGATGGGGGTCTCCCCATGGCCCAGGCCCGCCTCGGTGGCCAGGAGCACGTTTTTCATCACCATACGGCCTTCGGCGCTCACGTCCATGCCGTAGTTGATGCTGGAAAAGGGCGTCTGGGCTCCTGCCCGGGAATGCATGGTGTTCAGGTTGTGGATCAGGGCCACCATGGCCTTATAGGTCTCCCGGTCCGTATCCTCCAATGCCTTGTCCCTGGCAAAGGCCTGGGCCCTGAGGAAGGCTTCCTCGTCCACCCCCGCTTCCAAATAAGCCGTTGCCTCCGCTTTCAGATAGCCGTTGCCGTCGTCCAGGCAGGGGGCAAGGCCCAAGGCTTCCGCCGCCTTTTGGCCCGCCTCCACCGCCGCCTTGTCCAGGCCCAGCAGCTCCAGGCTCCTGGCCAGGTGCCGGGTATAGTTTTGCCGGTAGGTCTTGGCCACGCCGGGGGCCAGGCCATAATCGAAATTCACGATGCTTTGGCCCCCATGCTGGTCGTTCTGGTTGGACTGGATGGCAATACAGGCCAGGGCCGCATAGCTGGATATATGCTTGGGCTCCCGCAAAACCCCATGGCCGGTGGAAAATCCCCCGGCAAACAGCTGCAATAGGTCGATCTGGCAACAGGTGGTGGTCAGGGTATAAAAATCCAGGTCATGGATATGGATATCCCCTTCCCGATGGGCCTGGGCATGCTCCGGGTGCAGGACGAACATCTCGTAAAACTGCTTGGCACCCTCGCTGCCGTATTTGAGCATGGAGCCCATGGCGGTATTGCCGTCGATGTTGGCGTTTTCCCGCTTGATGTCGCTGTCGCTGGCATCGGTATAGGTGATGTCCTCATAGATCTTCATCAGCCGGGTATTGGCCTGGCGGATCCGGGTGCGTTCCGCCCGGTAAAGGATATACGCCTTGGCGGTGCGCACATGCCCATTGTCGATCAACACCTGCTCTACGCAATCCTGGATCTGTTCCACCTCCGGCTGGTTTAGCCCCGCTTCCTCCAAACGGGCGGCCACCTGGGCGGCCAGCGCCGCCGGGTCCTCCCTGTGCAGGCCAGTCGCTGCAAAGGCTTTTTCAATGGCGGCTGTGATCTTTTCCAAATCAAACGCCACGATCCGGCCATCTCGTTTTTTAATGCTGTCGATCATGTCCCTACTCCTTTGTCGATTCCCGCGCCCCAGGCTTTTTCCCTTGCGGCACAACATATAGTATACGCTTGCCTATCTAGTATACATATTTGGTAGCTTCCATGCAAGCCAAAAAGCACCCTGCTCCAGAATTCGACATCTTTTCATGCAGCGGGCAGGCGGCTTGCGTACGCCCGGCGGGATATATTGCAAAAACGGTTCTTCCCATTCCCATACAAAAGGACGGCATGGCTGCCGCCATGCCGTCCCCGTTGGGCAATGTGGGGGCCACAGGGCACAGGCCCCATGGCAGGGTACCATTTATATGGATCAATATTCCGGCTCGATCAAACCATAGTTGCCATCTTTGCGCTGATACAGGACGTTTACATGGCCCTCTTCCGCATTCTCAAACACGTAGAAGGAATGGCCCAGCAGCTCCATCTGCAAAATGGCTTCCTCCACGCTCATGGGCTTGATGGCAAACCGCTTTACCCGAACGACCTTGCGCTCTTCCTCCTCCCCATCCTCTAAGGGGGCATAGACAGGCTCTGCCCGGAAGGCGCCCTGCCGCAGGTTCTTTTCCAGCTTGGTGCGATGCCGTACGATCTGGTGCTCCAATTTGGCCAGCACGCTGTCCACGGAAGCATACATATCGCCGGAAGCCACTTCGCCGCGAATGATGCCGCCGGCATAGGGGATCGTAACCTCAACGATGTGGCGGTTGCGCTCTACCGCCAGGGTAACATGTGCTTCGGTGTCCTCGGGGAAATACTTGTCAAGCTTGGATACCTTTTTGGTTACGAGATCCGAGAGGTATTCCGATACCTCAATGTTCTTGCCCGTGATGGTAATACGCATATTCTCATTCCCCTTTCCCGCGCCGGCGCCGGGCCGGGACCCGGACGGACGACGCACTTTCTTCTATAGTCTTAGTATAACATAAAGGGGAATGGATAAAACAGGCTTTTCTGTGAAATGTTACGTGCAATCTTTTCGATGTCGGTCCGTAACGGCGCTAGGCCATAAACAACCCCAGGAAGGCATAGGCCAGGAAGCTGGCCACATAGGCCACGGCGATCTGCCACAGCACGGCAAAGGCGGTCCAGCCCCGGCTATTCAGCTCCCGCCGCATGGTGGAAACGGCGGCCACGCAAGGGGTATAGAGCAGCACGAACACCAGGAAGGCGTAAGCGGCCCGGGGGGTAAAGGTATTGGACAACGCCGCCGCGATGGCGGTATCCTGGGCGGATAGGGAAAAACCATAGAACATGGCCAGGCTGGAGACCACCGCCTCCTTGGCCACGAGGCCCGTTAAAAGGGCCACAGCCGCCTGCCAGGTGCCAAAGCCCTGGGGCTTGAACAATGGGGCCAAAAGGCCGCCTAGGGCGCCTAGGATGCTTTTTGAGGCGTCTGTAACCAAGGTGAGCTGGAAGCTGTAGTTCTGCAAAAACCACAGGATCACGCTCATGGCGAAGATGATGGTGCCGGCCTTTTGCAAAAAGTGGGAGACCCGTTCCCAAACATGGGTAAAGGTGTTCCGTGCGGTGGGGATGCGATAGGGAGGCAGCTCGATGACAAAGGGAGCGTCCTGGCCCTGGAAGAGTTTTTTCTTAAACAGCAGCCCGGAGAGAATGCCCAGCAGGATACCCAGGCCATACAGGGAGAAGATCACCAGCCCTCTGCCCTTGGCAAAGAACGCCCCGGCGATCAGTCCATAGACCGGCAGCTTGGCGGAACAGCTCATAAAGGGCAGCAGCAGGATGGTCATCCGCTTGTCCTTTTCATTGTCCATGGTACGGGCGCCCATGGCGGCGGGCACGGTGCAACCAAAGCCCATTAAAAGAGGGATGAAACTTTTGCCGGAAAGGCCGAAACGGCGCATGGGCTTATCCATGATAAAGGCGATCCGGCTCATATAGCCGCTATCCTCCAGCATGGACAGGCAGAAAAACAGGATGGCGATCTGGGGCAGGAAGGTGAGCACGCCCCCCACCCCGGTGAGGATGCCGTCGCATACCAGGCCGGTGAGCCAGGTAAATGCGCCGGCGCTCTCCAAGGCTTGCCGCACAAAGGGGATCAGCAGGGAACCGATGGATTCGCTGACCAGATCCGAAAGCCAGGCCCCCACCGTGGAGAAGGTCAGGGTAAAGATCAGCAGCATGATCCCCAGGAAGATGGGCATGGCCCATATTTTATGGGTAAGGATGGCGTCGATCCGGTTGGCGGCGGAAAGCTCCTCCGGCCGTCTGGCCCGCTTGAGGGCGGCGGCGCATACCCGCTCCACATACCGGTAACGGCTGTCCGCCACCATGGTCTCGTTGTCCCCCAGGGGGCTGGCGGCGGCGTATTCCGCCACCACCGCATCCACCTGCTTGGATATCGCCTCAGGCAGGTGTAGGCTTTCCCGCAGTAGGCCATCCCCTTCCAGGATCTTGATCTGGGCCCAGTGAAGGGGCAAGCCCGCCTTTTTTACATAGGGTTCCACCAATTGGCCGATCCGGTGATGGGCCATATGGGTCAGGTCGTCGTACAGATCGTCCGGCTCGATGTTAAAGCCCTCGTGGAGCTGGGTGTGGATGGCATGGATCAGCTGCTGGGCCTGGGCCAGCAGGGCTTCGATCCCCAGGCCCGTCCGGGCGGAGATGGGGATCACCGGCACCCCCAGCTCCAGGGAGAGCCGCTCCACGTCGATCCGATCCCCCTGCTTTTCCACCTCGTCCATCATGTTCAGGGCGATGATCATGGGCCGTTCCAGCTCCATGAGCTGTACGGTCAAGTATAGGTTCCGTTCCAGGTTGGTGCCGTCTACAATGTTGATGATGGCGTCGGGCTTTTCCTCCACGATGAACCGCCGGGCCACCAGTTCCTCCATGGAATGGGGGGAGAGGGAATAGATCCCCGGCAGGTCCACCAGGGTAATGTCATGGCCATGGGTGCAGATGGCGTCCTGGCCTACCTGGCCCTGGTTGGGCTGCTTGACCCGGCCTTCCTTTTTTTCTACCGTTACCCCCGGCCAATTGCCAACATATTCCCGGCCGCCGGTCATGGCGTTGAACAGGGTGGTTTTGCCGCAATTGGGATTGCCCACCAGAGCCAGCTTCACCGGCTGGCCATCTCCATCATCCGTTGGCTCTTGCCCTGGTTTGCTCCCAGAAGGGTCCGCATATCCCTCGCCATGGCCGCTGGTAAAGGATACTGTCAGCCGGGCAGCCCGTTCGTGGCTGGCCTGGTCCGTATCCGAAGCATGGCCCAACTGGCTGCGGGAACGCTGCTCATAGGCCTTCAGGGCTTCCTGTTGCTTGTGCCTGAGGGTTTGCGCTTCGTCCTCGTCCATAAGGGTGATCTGCAAAGCGTCTTCCCGCCGCAAGGACAGGGAATAACCCCGCAGGGTGATCTCGATGGGGTCCCCCATGGGCGCCGTCTTTATGATGGTGATCCGGGTGCCCGGGGTGATCCCCATATCCACGATCCGCCGGCGCATCCGAGGGTCGCCTGCGTTTACACTATATACATAGCCGCTTTCCCCAGGGCTTAATGCCCCCAGGGTCCTGCGCGTCGTTGCTCCATCCATACGCTATTTACCCTTTCATCAGCCATACCAATTCAGAATAAGTATAGATTTCCTGCCGCAGCCTTGTCAAGAGGCTGCCTACATCCATTGCGTCCAGGTTTGGAAAGCTGTATAATGGCTAGGAAATCCTGGCCCCAGGCAGCGGGCCCGGGCCGGGGTCTCCACTTATTTTGCGCAAGGAGCTTCTCCTTTTTTTGCGCCATGCTAGGAGGGAAACCATGAAGGAAATTCTTGCCCAGGCCCAGGCGGCTATTGCGGAGCTTTTGTCCGCTGCGGTCACCCTAAAGCCCGGGGATATGGTGGTGATGGGTTGCTCCACCAGCGAAATTTGCGGCCAAATGATCGGTACCGGTTCCTCCCAAGACGCTGCCAGGGCAGTGATGGACGCGCTGCTGCCGGCCGCCCGGGAACGGGGGCTTTACCTGTGCGTCCAATGCTGCGAGCACCTCAACCGCAGCCTGGTGGTGGAACGGGCCTGCATGGAAGCCTACGACCTACAGCAGGTCTGGGTCCGGCCCCAGCTCCATGCTGGGGGCGCCATGGCCCTGGAAGCCATGGCCCGCTTCCAAGACCCGGTAATGGTGGAGGACCTACGGGCGAAAGCTGCCGCCGGGCTGGATATCGGCGGCACCCTCATCGGGATGCACCTCAAGCCCGTGGCGGTCCCCGTCCACGCCAAAACCCGCCACATCGGCCAGGCGACCTTGGTGATGGCTTGGACCCGTCCGAAATATGTTGGCGGCCCCAGGGCCCAATATGACCCCATCCCCCAGCATTAGGCAGAAAAAATAAATGTTTTCATGCTAGTCCGGTAAAATATTTGTTGTGTTTTTTCGCCACATAGATTATAATAGCCCTTAGGTTGTTCGGATTTTTCGGGCTGTGGTTGCAAGTCGATGCCAGTCGCAGGCGAAACGATCCACGTAAGCGGGCCAAAGCGCCCGTGAGCATGGTGCGGCTTAGATGTAAGTCCGTCCGCATCCCCTTTGGGGCTGCGAGAGAAGTAGTAGTGGGCGGCACATTGCCTAGTAGCGAACCTTCCAGACGGCGGGTGTGGGGTCAAAGACCAGGTCAGCCGAAAAATACGAATGATCGGAAAATATTTTTTACAAGGGGATTTGTACACAATGTTCCAAGACAAGACTTTGGTATGCAAGGATTGCGGCGCGGAGTTCGTTTTCTCTGCCGGCGAGCAGGAGTTCTACGCTGAAAAGGGTTTCCAGAACGAGCCCATCCGCTGCAAGGCATGCAGGAACGCCCGGAAATCCCAGCGCAATGGCGAGCGTGAAATGTACGATGCCGTTTGCGCCGAGTGCGGTGCGCCCACCAAGATCCCGTTCGTTCCCAAGAATGACCGGCCCATCTACTGCAGCGCTTGCTTCCAGAATCACCGTTAACCCTCTCGACGCTCTACGAGCAAAGGCTTCCTAATCCCCTATTTCCCCGCACTGCGGACGAATTCGGTGCATTAGTAAAAGCAACAAAGGCCTCGGTTCCGAGGCCTTTTTCGTTTGTCTGGGCCCACCGGTGCACCGCCCCTCCCTCGCCCCTACGCTGGGCCTGAGGGCTGGGATATCCGGAACGCCCCGGGGGGGGCGGCGGCGTTTGGCGGCCGGGGGCCGAAGGCCCCCGCCTGCCAAACCAAAGCCGGGGCAAAAGGCCCCGGCTTTGGCTGTCGAAAAAGTGGCTTGCGCCACTTTTTCGAGGTTTTCATAGCTCC
>OJPZ01000460.1_pt1 | contig 20302 bp, 17 predicted proteins | sample 1598611 | NCBI WGS metagenome assembly OJPZ01 (sample SAMN03922494, study PRJEB24848) | human gut metagenome | isolation source: stool sample | host: Homo sapiens | place: Germany | collected 2011-11
CCCCGACCCTCTGCTTGTAAGGCAGACGCTCTGAACCAGCTGAGCTAAGCTCCCCCTTTCGCTAAATTGCGAGTGCAAATGTATGATAAATAAATCATTCCTGCAAGTCTTCAATTCTTTTTAGGGAATCTTTTTTCGCTGGCTGTTCGTTCGGTTGACACATTGGTTGACACATTTACATAAACTCAATGCTGGTTAAACAATAGTGAATTAGTTGATAATCTTATATTTGAATAAGCGAGGACAAACTTTGCAAAGGGGACTATAAATATACCCCTTTCGCAAAGTCTGTCCTTGCTCTGCTAATAGAAAATCGGCGCAAAATTTTCCCTTCCTGCCGCTTTCCCGTTTTTACCAATTTTCAGTAGCTTTGATTTCTATAAATAAAAATCCCCGACTGCATGGCCGAGGATTATCTTTATATGAACTGCTCTAAATACTTTTCATTGAACCCCGCTAACGGGAATTTGAAATCTTTCAGTGTTCCGTCTGTTGCTGTATATGTAAAGCTAACGGCGTCGCTCTTGTTGTGAACGGCAAACAGGTTTACGCTCTCTGCGGAATTTGAAAACTCAATAACGTTAGGCATGATTAGCGTTATATCTCCTTTTATATCGTCCAACGGACAAGACATTGAAACTATCGGCTTCCCTCGTCTTTGAAATGTCATTTTTACGGGTTTCTGCTGGTCGATGTCCAACGCAAAGAAATAGTAAAAGGTAAACGGGACGGTTTCATCTTCTTTTCTCCCGACGAATAGGCAAACTCCGTCATAATCATCATAGGCTACGGATTTGGCAATGTAGGATATTTGCAAATCATCCTGTTTCTGCTTGCCAATTTTTCATTCTGTTTTTGGTGTTTTGTTCATTTTAGCTAAAATTTATGTTGTTAAATAAATCTTTGATTATGATATAAATATACGAAAAATCTGTGACTTGTGCAAGTAAAAAAGAAAGGACAAACTTACTAATGCAAGTCTGTCCAAACTTCGAGGATATTTAAAAAAATTATTTGCGTTTTACCTCATGTCTTACAAGGCTTCCACTAATTATTCCTGCTTTTACAGTTTCTTCATCAGCCGCCCTAAAATTCTTATATTTTGCAGGATAACCAGTTACCGTTACAGATTTGATTTTTCTTCCCCAAAGACCTGTTCTTATAACAATAGCTTCTTGCGTTTCAATCAACACATCGCCGCCACCATTGTTTGCAAGAGCCTCACTAATAGCAGTATTGATGCAATTTTTTAATCCGCCTTTTCGTACCTTTTTGGTCGGTACGAGAGTATAAGTAACTTTCTGATTAGCAACATCCAAATCACTAATTACAGCGGCAGCAAGAGGAGCTGTTACATCACGGGTGGTTGCTGTTTTATGCACAACAGAGCAAGAGGTCATGGTCAAAGCAGCGACAAACATCAGTATAATCGTTTTTTTCATAATTGTAGAATTTAAGTTTGAAATAGGATTTTACATTAAGGCATTATTTTAAATATCCCCGAAATTTTATTTTGTATTCACCAATGGCAGGCACTTCAAATATTAACCATCCACGTGTTCCAAAATTTGATTTTATAGTTTGATTACTGAATCCACAAACATCAACATCTTTAAGTAGTTTAATATCTTCAAGTTCTGTTTGCTTAACCATTGTCGCATAAGGATGTACTTCATATTCATTTCCATTATTATCAATTACACAGAAACAAGAATAATCAACAAGATGGGCTACTGAATCTCTGTTTACAAATTCTATTTCAAATAGAATAAACCTCCCCGATGTCCTTATATCTCGAAATCTTTTTTTGAAAGATTTTTTTTCTTTCAAAACATTACATTGGTAAGGAGCCTCAATAACATTATGCTTAATGTTAGGGGATGATATTCCTGCGAATGGTATCGCGATAAAAATCAATAAAAATGACAGTAATTTTCTTTTCATACCTGAAAAAATATCGCTCCAGCACCACCGCGACGGTTATTTTTTTGATTTAAATAAACAGAAAGCGTGGTGCTGAAAACTTATTTTAGTCAGACAGGTCGTAGGAAACCTTGAAGATAAATAAGCAACAGCCCCACGCCTATATCCATAAATGGATATGACGCGGCAAGATGTTCACCTATTCTCTCTTCGGTCGAATTTCCTACGTTCGTCTGACGAGAATAAGCTACACTTTCCGTGTATTCAATATGTTACCGCAAAAGTAACATATTCGATGGAAAATGCAAAACATCTTTCCGATTTCTCGGTGCTGTTGCTATTATTATGCCGCAAAGTTCTCAAAAACAAAGTTTCTATCCAATAGCGGAGCCTATGGAATTGCAATTTTGTTCGTTCTAACTTGGGGATAAAAGGTTTTGGGATTATGTCTGCATAAATGCCGTAATTGTGATGTACAAATAGTTTGTATTGGCAGTTATCGACTTTATACCAACACGAAAACAAAAATTAGGGGTAGTAAAATCTTGTCGAGATTACAATACCCCTAATTTCTGTAATTTATGCGTTCCAATAAATAGAAATACGGTTGTAGTTTTATTCTCCTGCAATTTTCCGTATAACGCTGTCCATACAGATAGCCTGTCCGCTGGCTAATCTTCCCCACCAACAACACCCGTATTCTTCGATAATAACCTCTCCTTCCCGTTTCAGACGTTCGGCCAGCCAACCGTCGATTAACCACCATTCCATAATATCACCCTTAAAGGGATAGATATATTCCTCGGGTAGCAAGTTTTTGTTGAGCATTTCATCCACGACTGCGGTTTGATTCGTCAGTACGCAGTTCTCCACCAATCGCTGTGCTGTCATTGGATTCCTTGTTGAGCGGCTATATTGCGTAACCATTGGTTAGCAAAGGTTGTATGGCTGGCCTGCAATCGAGGATTCAACGCTATTCCATCTTCCGACCACCTGACGCTGTTTTCCTCGATACCGCAATAGTCGTTGCGATAGTAGTAGGGAATGAATTGCCGAGTGTCTTTGTGCAGGGCAAAGAGCATTTCGGGGTCTCGCATGGCATCGCCGTTCTGCTGTCCGTAATGAGCCAGCGAAAAAAAGTCGTACTTGTCGATACGGCCGATCAGTTCTATGTGGACGGGCATATAAGTACCGTCCGAGTTGTCGATTTTGGTTGTTTGTAAAGCTAACAATGCGCGGAAAATCCCCGCCGCCTTTCTGTCAAGTGTTTTCATAGATAAAACGGTTTTACATTTGACAATAAGGAGGGGGCTTTAGTATAGAGTAGGCGTGTGTGCAGGGGAGATAGATTGCAGAATTTGGCGGATTGATTTTTGATTCTGCTCGTCATGGACAATACTTTCTGCTCGCAAATAAAATAAAATAAGCAGAATATGCATATATTTGTGAGCAGAATCAAAAGTACAACTATGGCAGACGATCGGCTGGATATTATTAGGAGGTATGTAACAACACATCCGCAATGTTCCTCTACGGAGATTTTCGAGGGTATTGGTCAAACCGTAGCTTATGCTACTGTGCGTCGCGATTTGGCAAAACTGCTTGCGGACGGTGTGTTGCTCGTCACAGGAAAAGGTAAGGCGAGCCGTTATGCGTTGTCCCCAGCCTATGCACTGTTTCAACCTGTCGATTTGGATGGCTATTTTAGTCAGGAAATTGATGAGCGGCAAATCAACGAAACCTATAACTTCGATTTGATCGAATCGACACTTGCCGTCGCTTCGCTGTTTACGAAGAATGAAATCGAGCGCCTCGATGGTCTGCAACATATGTTTGCCGAGAATATCTCGAAATTATCTGCGGCACAATACCGTAAGGAAATGGAACGTCTTGGGGTGGATTTAAGTTGGAAGTCCTCTCAAATCGAAGGTAACACCTATTCCCTGTTGGAAACCGAACGTCTGTTGCTGGAAAAAGAGACGGCGGCAGGAAAAAGCAAGGATGAGGCGGTGATGCTGCTCAACCACAAAGATGCTTTGGATTTCATCCTCGATAATCCCGACTATCTGTCCGAGCTGACTGTGGCAAAGATCGAAACGATCCACTCGATTCTTGTCAAGGAACTGGCTGTCGATCGCAATATCCGTATACGGCGCGTAGGCATCACGGGGACGAATTACCGTCCTTTGGACAATGAGTTTCAGATTCGTGAAGCGCTGGAACAAATGTGCCAAGTCGTAAACAGGAAAGAAAACGTATTTGAGAAAGCATTGCTTATTCTGTTGTTGATTTCCTATATTCAGCCATTCGACGACGGCAACAAGCGCACGGCACGTATCGTCAGCAATGCCTTGTTGATTGCCAACAACTATTGCCCTCTGTCGTTCCGCACCGTGGATTCTATTGATTATAAAAAGGCCATGCTCCTCTTTTATGAACAGAACAATCTGTCCGCTTTCAAACAGATTTTCATCGAGCAGTTCGCGTTTGCCGTAAAAACCTATTTTTGAAATCATCCCTCTTCATAGGAAACTCCAATCCGCTGTCATTGTGGGTTGGAGTTTGTATTTTCTGTCTTTTGAGGATAAGCGCCTACGGCGTGTATGTAAAGAGAGAAATTGGAGTGACGCAATTTTCAAGGGGTATATAAATAAGAAATCCCCGAAATATGTCACCCTCTCTTATTAGATGAAAAACCGCCGAAATCTGCTTCGGTTTGTTGTTCTCGTTCTATAATCTTCCGATATTGATTTTGCATATCGAGTGCCTTTATAAAGTAGGATAACGATACTTTTTCGGGTAAGGTTTTGCAACGTTCGTTCAGTTGATAGGTAATCGTTATCGGTTCCGATGCTGGTATCTACAATAAAAATTCAGTCAGTAAGAGGACAAACATTGTCAAGGGGTATGAATTATAGACCCCTTGTCAATGTCTGTCCTTGTCTTTTATGAACTGTTGCTACTGGTTAAGTAGAGAGTGAGGACAGACATTGTAAAAGGGTTTATCTTTTAGACCCTTTTACAAAGTTTGTCCTTGTTCCTCTCTACAATAAATGCTGCATAGCCGCATCTATCTGCGAGTTCTCGAATGAATCGAGGTAGATTTGCGTGGTAGATAGGTCGGAGTGTCCCAATGATTCGGAAATGAGAGCTACGCTTACACCTGACCGTTTCAAGACCGTGGCGAACGTATGCCGAGCGACATAGGTAGTCAGATGTTCGATGCCGACCCGCTGTCCGATTTTACGCAACCAGCGATTCGTGTTCGTCAGCACCTTGTGCGTTCGGTCATATCTCTGCTGTTCCGTTCTATGCACACGGCGGTCGAGTATCGGGAAAATGTAATCTTCATCCGTCTGCCTTTGTCGCTGGTATTTGGCAATGATATTCCGCATTTCGTCCGTCAGCAGGAAATTAATCGGCTTGCCCGTTTTCTTGCGAACGTATTGCACCCGTCCGTCCCGTATGTTGCCGTATTTCAGCAGGGCGATGTCCGCAAAGTTAATCCCCGCTCCGAAATAGCTGAACACGAAAATATCCCGTGCCAATCGTTCGGATGGATAGCCTTGCGACAAATCGAGTGCAATAACCTTGCGCACGTCCTCTTTCGTGATGGCCCGTTTCTTCGTCCGCGTATCGAATTTGCTGACTTTATAGGTATCGAACGGGTAATAATCCCGTTTCACCAACTGCAATTCGACGGCCTTGTTGAACACGCTACGCAACGTGCGAAAGAGTTGGCTGATGGTCGTATCACCGCAACCGCTCGTCCGTAACCAGTTCTCGTAGCGGCGCAACCACACGGCATCAATATCGCTGAACGGAATTTGCATCCGCTGCCCCGTGAATTTCAGCAACGATGTACGGGAGTATTTGTAAACACCTGCATTGCCGAGTTTTCCGCCGCGTTTCATGTCGTCAATCAGTTTATCGTACAATTCGACCACCGTCGCGCAACGGACTTGATTGTGAAAATGGGACACGAGCGTTTCCACCGTGTATTCACGTTGCTGGGAGGTCATTTTGACAATCAAATCGTTGCATTCCGCCGTTTTTGCGGCTATCAGCCGTTCGATTTGCTCCTTGTTGGGGCAATTCCGTTTGGGCTTGCCTTTCTCGAAATCCCAAAACTTTTCGTGCAGGGAAAGGCCGAGCGAAACGTATTTGCGTTTGCGGTCTTTCGTAACTCGGAGCATTAAAGGAAATGTGCCGTCTTTGAGCGGCTTGTACTTGTAACAAATGACCTCGATGTTTGCTTTCATGCGTCATGTTGGTTGACACATTGGTTAACACAAACGGGCAAAAAACGTATAAACCGACCGCGGAGGTACATAAAAGAAAAACGACCCACATTGCTGTAAGTCGTTGATTTTCAGTTGTGGGAGCTGAGGGATTCGAACCCCCGACCCTCTGCTTGTAAGGCAGACGCTCTGAACCAGCTGAGCTAAGCTCCCCTAAAAATGGCTTGGGACTGCAAAGGCAATCTTCCGATCACCCTCCGGACCACCCTTTTACAGACGATCTCTTGCAGGCGTTTTTGAAAGAACCTCTACGCAACCCTCGCGCATCTGCGCCTGAACAAGGACTTGAACCTAGGACCCCATGATTAACAGTCATGTGCTCTAACCAACTGAGCTATTCAGGCTTTTCGAGACGAATTGTATCGTCGTTTCGGAGTGCAAATATATAGCAAATTTTCATTCCCGCAAAATTATTGCACGAATTTTTCGTAAAAAAAGTATCTTTGCATGTCGCACAAATCGTAAAGAAATGATCTTGAAACGTGTTATTTTCCTTATTCTCTTGGCACTATGCGCCTTAACGGGCCTGGCGCAGGAACGTCTGACTTTTCAGCCCGATGCGTGGGACTTCGGCACGATCCGCGAAACCGACGGCCGCGTGAGCCACACGTTCACGGGCGTCAACCGCAGCGACAGCCCCCTGGTGATTCTCGACGTGGTGACCACCTGCGGCTGCACGGTCCCCGATTTCTCGAAGAAACCGATCCTTCCGGGCGAAAAGACGCAGATCACCGTCACCTACGACCCCGCCAACCGCCCTGGTGCATTCACCAAGGAACTGTGGGTCTACTCCTCGGAAAAGCGGAAAATCGCCACGCTCACCGTGCAGGGGAGCGTCATTCCGCGGCAAAAAACCGTCGAGGAACTCTACCCCGTCGATGCCGGCGGAGGGCTGCGGCTGGCCTCGACGCTCAACGCCTTCTCCTATATTTATCCGGGCCGGCAGGTGCAGGCGGCGATCGGCTACGCGAACACCTCGAAGCGCCCGGTCCACCTCGAACTGCGCCCCGAAACCACGAGCGGACTGCTCCGGACCGGCTATCCGAGACAGGTCGCGCCGGGCGAACGGGGTGAAATCAACTTCTCCTACCTCATCCCCGCCGACAAGCCCCGCTACGGGACCGTGCGCGACGCGCTGGAGGTCGTGGTCGACGGCCGCAGCAACGGCACGACGCTCGTCACGCACGGCATCGGCGTCGACCCGCAGCCCGCGGATGCGACACAAAACGCCCCGAAAGCCGATTTTTCGGAAAATATCCTTAAATTTGGGCCGGTCAAACATGCGGGACCGGTTCGGAGAATGCACTTTACGCTCTCGAACGAGGGCGGCGCGGAGCTGATCGTGCGGGCCGTCGAGGGCGAGGGACACGTGGCCACGACGCTCGCCCCGGGACTGAAAATCGCCCCCGGGGATTCGGTGCGCTGCGAAATCCTGCTCGATCCCCGGACGCAGGACTACGGCATCGTGACCGAACACCTCGTGGTGGTGACCAACGACCCCCTGCGGCCCATGCGGCGCATCCGGGTGACGGCGGTCATCGAAGAGTGACACACAAACACACAACAGATATAATGTACCCCATTCTTGAAAAAAGACTCCTCGCAGAGGGCATCTGGCTGATGAAGGTCCTTGCACCGCGCGTGGCCCGTTCGGCACAGCCCGGACAATTCGTCATCGTACGCGTCGACGAACACGGCGAGCGCATCCCGCTCACGATCTCCGATTTCGACGCTGCGGAGGGCAGCGTGACCATCGTCACCCAGGCCATCGGCGCCTCGACGCGCAAAATCTGCGCACGGAACGAGGGCGAGGCTCTCGCCGACTTCGCAGGCCCGCTGGGCCACCCTTCGGAATTCGTCAAAATGCCCCTCGAAGAGCTGCGCAAACGCCGCTACCTGTTCGTGGCGGGCGGCGTGGGCACGGCCCCGGTCTACCCGCAGGTCAAATGGCTCAAGGAACACGGCGTAAAGGCCGATGTCATCATCGGCGCCAAGACACGCGGCATGCTGATCTATACCGACGCCATGCGCGCGGTGGCCGAAAACCTCTATATCGCCACCGACGACGGTTCGGAAGGGTTCAAGGGACTCGTGACGGCGCTGATCGGAGAACTGATCGAAAAGGAGGGCAGGCGCTACGACGAATGCGTGGCCATCGGCCCGATGATCATGATGAAGTTCGTGGCCCTCACCACGAAGAAATACGGCCTGAAGACCACCGTATCGCTCAACGCGCTGATGGTCGACGGCACGGGCATGTGCGGCGCCTGCCGCGTGACGGTCGGCGGCCGGACGCGCTTCACGTGCGTCGACGGCCCGGAGTTCGACGCCCACGAGGTCGATTTCGACGAGGCGATGCGCCGGCAGGGCATGTACCGCACCCAGGAGCAGCGCGCCGCGGTCATCGAGGCCGAGCGCGAGGCCGGACACGTATGTAAGATCGGATTGGACAAATAGATTATGGCAAACAAGATACCCCGCGTGCCGGTGCGCGAACAGGACCCGGCGATCCGTGCGACCAATTTCGAGGAGGTCTGCTACGGCTACGACCTCGAAGAGGCCACGCTCGAAGCCTCGCGCTGCCTGCGTTGTAAGAATCCCCGCTGCGTGGCGGCCTGCCCCGTAGGCATCCGCATCCCCGACTTTATCGCCGCGCTGCACGAAGGGCGGCTGCAGGAGGCTGCCGACATCATCTCCGAGGACAGTTCGCTGCCCTCGATCTGCGGCCGCGTCTGCCCGCAGGAGAGCCAGTGCGAAGGTTCGTGCATCCTGGGCATCAAGGGCCAACCGGTCGCCGTGGGCAAACTCGAACGCTTCGTCGGCGACTGGAAACTCGAACACGGCGCCCCCGTACAGCCCGCCGCAGCCCGCAACGGCCATAAAGTCGCCGTCATCGGCAGCGGCCCGGCCGGGCTGGCCTGCGCCAGCGACCTGGCCCGCATGGGCTACGAAGTGAAGATTTTCGAGGCGCTGCACGAGGCAGGCGGCGTGCTGGTCTACGGCATTCCCGAGTTCCGTCTCCCGAAGGAGCGGATCGTGGCGCGCGAAATCGCCCAGGTCGAACGGCTGGGTGTCGGGATCGAGACCGACGTGATCGTGGGCCGCACCGTGACGATCGACTCGCTGATGGACGAGGAAGGGTTCGACGCCGTCTTCATCGGCTCGGGCGCCGGGCTGCCCCGTTTCATGGGCATCCCGGGCGAGAACCTCAACGGCGTGGTTTCGGCCAACGAGTTCCTGACGCGGGCCAATCTGATGCACGCCTACGACAAGGCGTACGACACCCCGATCTACGTCGGGCAGCGTGTCGTGGTCGTGGGCGGCGGCAACGTGGCGATGGACGCCGTGCGCACGGCCAAGCGGCTGGGCGCGGAGGCCACGATCGTCTACCGCCGTTCGGAAAAAGAGCTTCCGGCGCGCGTCGAGGAGGTCCACCACGCCAAGGAGGAGGGCATCCGCTTCCGCATGCTGACCAATCCCACCGAGATCCTCGGCGACGAAAGAGGCTGGGTGACGGGGCTGCGCTGCGTGGAGATGGAGCTGGGCGAACCCGACGAAAGCGGCCGCCGCTCGCCGGTGGTGAAGGAGGGTTCGGATTTCGAAATCGCCTGCGACGTGGTGATCATGGCGCTGGGAACCTCGCCCAATCCGCTGCTGGCCGCCACGACCGCCGGTCTGGAGACTACCCGCCGCGGCTGCATCACGGCCGACGAGCGCGGCGCGACGACCCGGCCGGGTGTCTTCGCGGGCGGCGACGCCGTGACGGGCGCCGCGACGGTCATCCTGGCCATGGGCGCGGGACGGACCGCAGCCAAGGCCATCGACGAATATGTAAAATCGCGTGCGAACGGCATACATTAGGCAAAAAATCCGTACATTAGCGCCGACATGCAAAGCTGATAAATTCCAACACCATGAAAAACATCAAATCCCTGATTGCCGTCCTGGCCCTCTGCGGCCTGGCAGCCTGCGCTGACAACACCCCCAAAACCTTCTCGGGATTCATCGCCGACGCCTCGATGAACACCGTCACCGTCCGCGCGCTGACCGCCGACGACACCTACACCTTCTCGACCATGAATGCCGACAAGAGCGACGCCAACGGCCTGCTGCTCGGAGCCCCGATCACCGTGGATTACACGGGCAAACTGAAGGACGGAACCGCCGCCACGAAGGTCGCGACCGATCCCACCTACGCCGAAGCCGTCGGCAAATGGACGATGCCCGACCCGATCAGCCCCGAAAGCGTCATGGGCATCGAGATCATGGTCGAAGGCGAAGCCAAATCGATCAACATGGCGACGCTGGTCTACACTTCGTGGGAGCTGCAGGGCGAAACGAACAAAATCCTGCTCAAGGGCCAGAGCCTCGGCAACGGCCAGACCATCGACTTCACCGAGACGGGCGTGATCGCCCAAACGGCCGACGGGAACTACACCCTCACGATCGAGGGCACGGGCACGGTCTACACCAAGGCCAGGCAGTAAACAGTTTTCCGCACCGAAAAGCCAGCGCCTCCGGACTTCCGGGGGCGCTTTTGTTTCCGGCGGGACAACGGCTTTTTTCCCGAAAATAGCGGCTCTGGCGCTTGCTAAATCCGCGCTAAATGCGTAAATTTGTGGCTACTAACCCGTTTATCCGAACCATGAACAAAATTCTGACGGGAGCCTTGCTGCTCCTCTGTTCCTTCAGCGCCGCGGCGCAGACTCCCCGCGACTCGATTGCATTCGCCACTGCCGAATGGCGCACGGCCGACCTCGGCGGCGGTGCCGAATGCCGCTATGCCCAGATCGACATGTTCGGGTCGCGGCAGAGCATCTCCGTCGCCACCTACCCCGGACGCAGGTTCACCACCTCGATCGTCCACCTCGACCGCAGGGCCGAGTCCACGAGCGATCTGGGCAAAGCCGCCGGCGCGGACATCGCCGTCAACGGCAGTTACTTCAACGTCAAAACCTTCGAACCGGTCACCTTCGTCCTGCTCGACAGAAAAATCGTGGGACGCACCACCCCCGAGGAGACGTCGCGCACCAACGGCGTCATCGCCTTCAAGGACCGCAAGGGACGCCGGATGGAGATTTTCCCGTGCGACACGACGCAGTACGCCGACGTGGCGCGCCGTTACCGCTCGGCGCTGGCCGCAGGCCCGGTGCTGATCGACGGCGGCAAGGTGGTCGAATACACCTCCGGGAGCAGCTTCTACACCCGCCGCCATCCCCGGACGCTGATCGGCAAGCGGGCCGACGGCACGGTGGTGATGGCCGTGATCGACGGGCGTTTCAAAGGCCGGGGCGACGGCGCGACCATCGCCGAAACAGCCTACATCGCGCGCCAGCTCGGACTTACCGAGGCGCTGAACCTCGACGGCGGCGGCTCCTCGACGCTCTGGACGGCGCAGGAAGGCGTCCTCAACCATCCCTACGACAACCGCCGCTTCGACCACGAAGGCGAGCGCGGGGTCCCCAACTGCATCGTGGTCCGCAGGTAACCGACCAGCGACCCGGAATCAAAAAACGCGGTTTGATGAAGTTGCATCAAACCGCGTTTCCATTAACCTTGCCTCCTTATCGCTTCGACCGCACGTACTCGTCGTACATCCGGTCGTAACAAGCCTTCAACTGCGGAAACTCCGCCTTCTTCACCTCGTACATGAAGACGCCCCGGTAGTGCGCATCCTCGTACAGAGCCTTCATGACCGCCGCCCAGTCGTTGTCGCCCCGGCCCTGACCCGGCAGTTCGTGGCACTCGTTGCGGCCGTCGCCGTCGCTGACATGGATCGTTTTCACCCGCCGTCCGAGCGCCGTGATCAGCAGTTCGGGATTGTCGATGTGGTTGGTGTCGACCGCAGCGTCCACCTCCCGGGGCATCAGCGACATGATGTGCAGCACCTCTTCGACGGTCCGGCCCAGCGGGCGTTCGTAGTTCCCGTCCTTGACCAGTTCATGGCCCAGCATGTTCTCGATCACCACCCGGGCGCCGATCTTCTTCGCATCGGGAAGCAGCTCTCCGACCGAGCGCACCAGTCGGGCGATCCGCGCGTCGCGCTCCCCGTGCCCGAGATACCAGCTCGGATGGAAGAGCACGATCCGGGGCGAAAGTATCTTGCAGAAACGCAGCACCCGCCGGTTCAGTTCGACGCTTTTCCGCCGCACGGCCTCGTCCGTCTGCGAAAGATCGATCTCCCGGCCGTAAAGCATGTGCACCGACCAGACTTCGATTCCGGCGCGTTTGAGGTCGCGCTTCAACCGACGGCAGCGCGCCTCGATCTGCCGATCGTCGGTCATCTCCTTGTCCAGGAACAGTTTCGACGCGCTGATCTCGATGGCGTCGATACCCGCCTTCTTCGCCTCTGCGAAGGTTTCGTAGGTCCAGTTCGACACCGGGCCGAAAATCCCGGACGAAGAACCCACTTTCAGCCGCGGCGGCTGCCCGGCAAACACCGGGATTGTGCATAGGACCGCAAGCAGCAGCAGTCCGGTTCCGTAAAGTTTCATAAATGCAAAGATCGTAAAAAGTCAGGCCGATGCAAAACCGGGCCGGCATGCGGGGCGCCCGAACGTTACAACGGATAAAAGGGGCGTACCCCGTAGGAGCGGGGTTAAAGAGATGTAACGATTCGATATTCGGGTCGTTACATTTTTGTATAAAAGAGTAGGTAACGAGCAGGCAACGGTTTGTTTTGAGTTGATTGCGCTCAAATGCCGCATTTCAAATAACCTTATGCAAGGTATGAAAATTTTTTTGAATAGGCAAATCAAACCTCATGTCCGGGCAATCCGAAGAGGGGTTCGAATGTCCCGACTTTATCAAGAGAAATTCCGGTAAAGCGGACGGTTCTGCCGCCCGAAGAGGGGATCGTCATGATGTAAACCACATGCGGAATCTATTTTTTACAAAGACGGCATTCCACAGCAAAACCGTGTACAAGTATGAAAATCATGCGGCATATTGAACCGCGCGGACTGCTTTTCGAAAAAAATTCGTATCTTGCATATTGAAACAGAAACCATGACAGCATTGAAGGAGGCTGTCGACAGGCAAGACTTTTCGAAGACGTGAAAACAGCCCTCGCCGTTCTTCAATCTGTCGCATTACGCAAGGACGATGAAACGGCAACTTTTTACATCGGCGCTTTTCCTGATGCTGAGTGCGACCGCACCTGCGCAACTCAGGCTGAGTGCGGATTTCGACACGGGGAATCTGGGAAAAATCGTGCGCATCGATTCGATGCACCTGAAACACCGCCCCGACGACTCGGTACGCATGTATTCCGTGGAGGTTGTCACACGCCCGGATCCGGATAATCCCGTCGATCCGGATGTTCCGCCCAGTGAGCGCTGGTTCCATTTCCGCATGGAGGGCGTGCGCGGCAAGCATCTCTTTCTCCGCATTCCGAACACCGAAGTCCGCCGCCCGTTTTACTCCTACGACGGCACGAACTATATGAGGTTCACCCGGCGCGAAAACCTCAATCGCAAACGGTGCATACGTTTTTCGAACGCGATACGGTCTATATCGATTATTTCGCCCCCTATACGCACCGGCATCATGCCGACGACATGAAGCGGTGGAGCCGCTTGCCATACGCCGCAAGCGAAGTCATCGGTTACAGTGCACAGGGACGACCCATCCGCATGTTGACGGTAACCGACCCGTCAGTTCCGGAGAGCGGCAAGCACAGATTCTGGATACATGCCCGCGTCCACACCAGCGAAGCCCCTGCATCGTGGCATATCAAAGGGTTCGTGGAGCACCTGCTGGATTCGTCGCTGCTCTCGGCGCAGATACGCCGCAATGCCATTTTCTTCATCGTGCCCGAAACGAATCCCGACGGCGTGTTCGGGGGTTATTCGCGCTCGACATCCTCTGGAGTGAATCTGGAAATCAACTGGAACCGGCCTGCCGAACAGACGGCCCCGGAGGTTCGGGTGCTTAAAAGGACGATCGAACGCCTGACGGCCGACCGTCCGATGGATGCGGCGCTGAATACGCACTCCCAGATCGCGCCGCACATCACCTACTGGATTCATACGGCCGAATCCACTTCACCGTCGTTTTTCTGCCGCGAGATGCTGCTGTCGGCGCTCACGATGAACCATACGCCGCTCTATCGTCCCGGCGATCAGAGTTTCTCCGACATCAATTCCAAATACCCCGAGGGATGGTTTTGGGATACGGTCGGCGACAAAACGGTGGCGTTGACTTTCGAAACGCCCTACACCTATTACAGCAACGACCCGCAGGGCGAATGGGTAACGACGGAAAACCTCGCCCAAGTGGGACAGGCCACCCTGCTGACCCTTTCGGACATGTTCAACCTGGGCGGTACCGAGCGGAAAGTGGTCGACGCGGAGCAGACGAAACGAAGCGGGGGATGGTCGGAACGGAGCGACGAACAGGTATTTTTCGGGAACTCCTATTTCGTCTCCGAACAAGCGGGAGCTTCGGCGACGTTCACTTTCGGAAAAGTACCGGCCGGAAAGTACGAAATTTTCAAGTGGATTCCCGGACCCTCGACACCGACCTATTCGAACGATGCCAATCGCTGGGTGCGCATCGGTCGTGTTACCCGACGGAGGAAAGGCCGCCTGACATGGACTTACAAGGCTGCATCTGCGGGCGAGATGCTGGATGCCCTGCTTGTAGTGCGCATGCCGTGAACGGCCATTTACAAGTTTACCAGCCCCGACACGAAATCGACCCATATCTTGAATCCCGGAGCCAGCAAATGCACGCCGTCGTTGGTCAGGTCGGGGCGCAGAACACCTTGACCGTCGACGAGCAGCGACCATACGTCCAAATAGGGAATCCCTGCCATGATGCAACAATTTTTCAGGGCTTTGTTGGTCTGGACGATCAGTTCGTTCAAATGACGGCTGGAAACTTCGGACGCGTAGAGAAACCCCGCGATGTCGGGATTGACGGGGAAGATGCTCTGTATGAACAATTCGGTCACAGGCGTGGTAAGCTGGAACCGCTTGATGAGTTGGGTGATGTCCTCGATAACCATATCGGAGGTGCGGCCTGCGGCAAGGTCGTTGATGCCGATCAGCACGAAGACGCGCTTCGGTTGTCCTACGGTTATCTGATCCAGCCGTTCGAGCAGCCAGTCGGAGCGGTCGCCATTGATACCGCGGTTCTTGGCAGTAGGCATATTGAAGAATTCGCTCCATTCGCCGCCGCGGGTAATGCTATCGCCGAGGAAGACATTGTCATACATGTCGACGGGCAGCATCTGGAACAGAGAAATCCTGCGCATATATGCGGCATCTCTTACTTTAATGAACGGGGGTTCAGGGTCGGGGTAAGCAGGAGTCATGGCTGTGACAGGTTTAATTCATTGTCGTTTGACTCCGGCGGCAGGCCGGATCGATCTCGGAAACAAATATAAAAAATAATTCCCGATCGTGCAAATACTGTTCGAATAGACCGAGACACGATATTGTTCCCAAAGTAGAAAAATTAGGGCGGCACGCTTGCTCTGACCGACATACACCCAATTTAATATTTCGGAATCATCTACTTGCGTCTTGCGACGCGTTTAACATTCGCGCTTCATCGGGTTCGTAACCTCTCCCCTCTATGCCCCCCATTCCTCGAGGTGTATTGCGAATGTAAGCAACTTTTTTCATAAATGAAAGTTCTCAGCAGATTTTTGTTACAAGACTTAATCCGATAGTTCCGAATAAAAATGTTTGCCGGAAATTTGGAGGGGGGGGAAATTTTATATCTTTGAACCATTAAAAATGCTACAAATAAAATCTTACGCATTATGAAAAAACTGTTTAGATTGTTGATCGTGGGAGCCGGAAGCGCAATCGCGGCATGTACGAATAATCCTGCGGAGGATGCAGGGCCGACCCCCGATGCCGTTCCCGAAACCCCGGCGGCGTCCCGGATCGTCTGGTCGCCGGAAGCGGACACCGCTCCGACTCTTCCGGCCGATGGAGGTAAAAGCACGTTCAAGTTCGCAGCCACCGTCTCGTGGAAGGTCTCCGTATCCGGGGGCGAAAACAAAACTTCGTGGCTTACGGTCGATCGTTTGTCGGGAGAGGCCGGCAGCGCTGCCCTTGTCATCTCCGTAGAGCCGAATACCGAGGAAAGCCGTGCGGCTTCGGTATTGATCGCCACGACAGACGGTGCCGCTTCGACGGTCGTAACCGTATCGCAGGAGGGCGCAGAACCTGTGCAGGACACGGTGTCGCCCAATCCCGTGCTGCCGGATACGTCGGTCGAAAATGTGCTTGACAAAATTACAGATCCGGCGTTTAAGACCTATTGCGAACGGTTTGCAGGAGAGGACGGTATTCTTACCCGCTCCGAGGCGGAAGCTGTCGAAAAAATCGTGGTGAATAATTTGAATGTCCGTAGTCTGGCTGGCATCGGGGAGTTCCCGAACCTGAAAATACTGCATTGCTCCGGTTTCGATTTCTCGCAATTCACGAATTCCAAGACCGGCAAGCCGTATGCTGCCGACCGGGTCGATTTGAAGGAGCTGGATCTTTCGGGAAATGCAAAATTGGAATATTTGGATTGTAGCGAAAATGCGGGCTTGACAGCCTTGGATTTGAGCGCGAATCCGAATCTGGTAACACTGGTGTGCGACGATTGCGGTCTGACCTCCCTGACGCTGCCGTCGGCGGATGCCGAAAGCAAATTGGAATCGCTCCTCTGCTCCGGATGCAAGTTGACCTCTTTGAATGTGGCAAATTGCACGTCGTTGGTTACGTTGTGGTGCAACAAGAATAAGGTGAAGACGTTGGACGTCGGCGCCTGCACGAAGTTGACAGACTTGCACTGCTCGTCGTGCGGACTTTCGGATTTGGATGTATCGAACAGTCCGGAGCTGTATGCGCTCTATTGCGACGACAATTCGCTCTCCACGCTGAATGTGTCGGGCAATGCGCGGTTGACGCTGCTGTTCTGCGGGAAGAACCGGATCGAGTCCCTGAATGTTTCGAAAACGAATCTGCCTGACTGCAGCTATCCGGTCTCGTTGGATTGCAGCGATATGCAGGTAGAGAAGTTTACCCTCACGCTGGGTTCGGGCTGGAGCCAAAGAAAAATGAAATTGCCGGCAAACACCACCATCCTATACGAATAGCAAGGCAAAGGTATCAGTTCAAACCGCCCCCTTTGTGGTGCGGTTTGAATTGTTTTTGATTGTTTTAACAGAAGAAAAGGAATGAAGAAATTTTTGTATGCAGTAATCCTGTCCGCACTGGTTTTCGCAGGGTGTTCGGATGACGACAAGGATTTGATTAAGGAGCAGGAAGAGGAGATTTCAGCTTTGAAAGCCGATCTCGAAGCGTTGAAAAAGGCTAACGGTGATTTGGAAAAAATCAGCGCGAGCTTAGAAGAGGAGAAAAACCGATTGGAAGAGGAGAAAAACCGCTTGGAAGAAGAGAAAAACAGTCTGAAAACGGAAAATGCGGAGTTGGAGAACCAGCTCGGAGTCTTGAACAGTCGGATCGAGCAGTTGGAAAACAGTCTGAAAGCGTGCGAAGCGAGTATCGAGGAGTTGAAGGACTACAAGAGTAAACTTGACAAACTGCTCGGAGAAGCTTTGGAGGAGGATTACACCGGCCTTGTGAAGAGCGTGTTGGAGGGCCTTGAAACGCTCGCCAATGTAAAGGCTTTGTGTGCCGGGGATTATGGGGAAAGTACGATCAAGGAGTATATTGACAAGGCAGTGGGAAACCTCGAATCATCGCTCGGCAATTATGTGCTGAAAAAGGCTTTCGAAGAGTTCGAAGAGGGATACTACGAGTTCAAAAATCGCATTGAGTCGGCAGGCTACCAAACAAAAACAGAAGTCGAGGCTTTGTTTACAAAGGAAACGGAAAACTTCAAGAAGGGTGTTTTGGATGTCGTGGCGGAATTGGAATTTGTGGAAGACGAAGAACTTCAGGCCGCACTGCTAAAAGCCATCGAAGACTTGGGAGACACCTATGCTGCGAAGATCGATGACCTCAAAAAAAAGGTGGAAAAATTGGAGCCCCAGGTAGCAGGCCTGCTCGGTCGCATCCAATCCTTGGTGTATGTTCCGAAAACTGCCGACGGCAAAATCCATATCGGCACCTCCTATGTTTCTGCAGTCGATGAAAAAACCGGCGCAGAAAAGGAACCCAAAATCGAGCTCGCTACTACCAAGAAACTCGAATACCGCGTCTCTCCCGCCTCGCTGCGCGACTACCTGCTTCTGTACAAAGATGAGGTTACCTTCTCGTTCTATCAAGCGCATGTATCGCGGGAGGGAGCGAAGACGGCTTCCCTGCCGCAGCAGGGCTTCCGGTTGGTGCAGCCGGATCCCGCCACCCGTGCCGAAACCCGCGAGGGGCACGACGGACTGAATGAGTTCAACGTGGTAAAGGTCGAAGCGGGCAACGATGAGGGTACGCTTCTGATTACCGTCGACAACGAGCACGATTTCACCCACGAAGACCTCGCCGTGGCGCTCTGCATCAAGCAAGATAACACGGAGACCGGCGTGCTCACCGAATACACCTCGGGCTATACGACGGTGATAGGCGAGGGGGCCAACCTGATCAGCAGGTTCTATTTGGCGAAGAAGGAGGCCGACGGCACCTATTCGAAAGTGAGCCGCACCGACCGCATCGATTACACGTTGGTTTACGATGATACTACTCCGGTCGAGTTCATGCAAGGCTACGAAGTGGTTTACGATGACGGCGAAACCGTGATGTCGCTCGAGGAAGCCAAAGAGAAATACGAGTGGAACAGCGCACTGACCGGTACGATAAAACGCGGGGGAAAGGAATTTCTCGGCACTTGGACCAGCGGCTATACGATAACGCCGCAGGATTACCAAACTAATAAGCAAGCTCCATTGACATTCCAAATCAAGTCTGAATCTGCCAAACCAGACATTATCGGCAAGTCGTGGGGATGCAACTATACGGTCGAGATATCGGATGGAGTCGACTCCGTCCCCATTATACCCGAATTCAACGCGTATGTAACGATCCTGCCGAAAGAGTATGTAGTCGAGGCAGGCATCACATGGAACAGCGGGAAATGGTACGGAGGCAAAACCGGAGGCTGGCATTCCGCCGGAGCGGCCTATACCTCCAGCAAGGCCGTAGTGAAATACAAAGTAGACGGCGATGGGGATGCAACTGCCAGCACTTTGCCGTCCCATATCAAACAGGAAATTTTCTCGGACAAAAATCCGTGGACGGTTTCCGACTACGTTTCCGAAGATTTCTTGATCGACGCGTTGGAAGTAACGGTTGCGACGAATATCCAGGATTTGGCCTTTACGGTCAAGGGATACAAGTACAACAAAGGTACACATACCGCGAAAATCTCACGCTCCGATTCCAAAGGCATCCCCACTTCGGGTACGGAGACAATCAAGGTTACAGGCACGTTGACATTCGAGGGGCCTGCGGACAAGGATTTGCAGGTTGCAATCGGTTCGACAGATAAACCGGTGGTAATGTCGACCAAACCCGAAGATTACAAGGGCTATGGGAACGGTTCTTCGTACGCCTTGCTATATATGCAAACAACAGCCACGTTCATCCCGGAGGACAAGGTTCTGCCGTTGGACAAAAAATTCTTCACGGATGGCGTTTCGATGCTCGTTTACGCAACCGTTAAGGTGGATGACGTGTCTTGTACAAAATCCGAAGGAGGAGACGAAAACGCTCCCCAAACCTTGAAATTGATGTATTACGACAAGCCGGGCGGACGACCCTCCCCGTTGACACGCTCGGTGAACGTGGACGACAACGAAAAAAAGATCACGTCGATACAACAGGAAACCACCTATACGTTCGAAAAGGGTTTTGACATAGTAATAAATGAAGGCCCGACGATCACAGTGACGAATGGGACATTCAAGTTCGTACCGGCCCCGGCCGAATAAGCAGAACGGTTTGGAGGTTTTGGCATCATTACCGAGGTTTTCAAGCGTTATTCGCTTTGCTCTCGGCACAATCCGAGGTCTTTCGGGCTATCCGAAATCTTTCGGCGCTATCCGAAGTTTTGTGTAAACGGTAACCATCCGAAATAAGCCGCCTTTGACAATTCTATTTTGCGAGCGAACTTTG
>OJPZ01000470.1_pt1 | contig 20116 bp, 11 predicted proteins | sample 1598611 | NCBI WGS metagenome assembly OJPZ01 (sample SAMN03922494, study PRJEB24848) | human gut metagenome | isolation source: stool sample | host: Homo sapiens | place: Germany | collected 2011-11
GGCATATGTAGCGAAAAGTGCATTTTCATGGTGTAACCTGACGGAAATTACATGGGGAGACGGAATTGCAAAAATCGGAGACAGTGCGTTTGCTTGTAACCAAAAACTTACGACGGTTTCGATTCCTGATACAGTAACGGAACTTGAATACAAAGCGTTTGCCGGATGTGTAGAGTTAAGTGATATTGAAATTCCTGATTCGGTAGAAGCAATCGGAGGCTATGCATTTGAGAAGTGGGATATATATAATGAAGGTGGGGACACTGCATGGTATGACGCACAGGCTGACGGTGATGTGTATGCCGGAAAAGTTTACTACAAATATAAAGGAACAATCGCAGAAGGCGGTACTGTCAATCTGAAAGCCGGTACGAAAGGAATCGCAGGATATGCGTTCCTTGATCAGATAAATCTGACAGGAATTGAAATTCCTGATAGTGTAACGAATATCGGCGATTATGCATTTGTCGGATGTGAAAAATTAAACAAAGTGACTGTCCCTGCTTCTGTAACAAAAATCGGAGAGAAAGCTCTTGGATATTTGACGTCGGGAAAGGGAGGACAGGCTTATAAGTTAGAAGGCTTTACGATCCGGGGAGTAGCCGGTTCAGCTGCAGAGAAGTATGCGAAAGAAAACGAATTTAATTTTGAGGCGTATACTCCTGAGTATATTAGAGGAGATGTGGATGCCGACAGAAAAGTTAGTATCGGAGACGTCCGTATGACATTGCGGAGCATCTGTAAGAAGGCGGAATTGAACGGAACACAGAAGCTTGCGGCAGATGTGGAAAAAGACGGAACAGTAGATATAAAAGACTTGCGGAAGATTTTAAGATATGTCTGCGGTAAAATTGAATATTTGTAAAGCATATTATTAAGTGTATTGTTAAACGCATTTTGTGAGTGAATCTCAAAAGTGTAAGAATGGGAAGAACCCTGCTTTGCCGAAAGGCGGAGCGGGGTTCTTCTTATACTGCGATCATCCGTGAATGTGAGCGCTGACGATATCTCCGCGATAACTATTCTGTGGATGCCAGTGATATCTGCGGTGATAACTATTCTGTGACTGTCGGCGATATATGTTGTGGTAATTATTCTGTAAATGTCTGTGATATATGTTGCGGTAATTATTCTGTAAATGCAAGTAATATGTGATGCAGTGATCTGTGCAGATACGGCAGATATTCTTCCATACTGACAGGCTGGCTGTTATGGATACAGTTATAACTTGTAGAGCCGATCAGTTCTATCATCGTGAATAGAAGCAGTTCCGGAGCAGGGCAGTTTACATTGTATTTTTTCAAAGCGGTCATGTAGTGACCGTAGAATTGGCTGGAGAAAGAAGGATCTCCGTTTGTAAAGACACTTTTAAATATCCCCCATGATAAGTTTTTGGCAATAAACTCCATGAAGAAGTGGTTTTTTTGAAATCGTTCGATAATGTAGTCCGTAGTAAAGAGCAGTTCATCCTCAAAACTGCTCACATTTGCTTTTTCAAGAGCGCGGTGTGCATCGTCAAAAAGTTGATTTGCCTTATATACGATGAGTTTGTCACGCAGATCGTATTTATCCTTGAAATACAGGTAAAAAGTTCCTTTTGCAAGGCCGGCCTGTTGGACAATATCAGAAATTGTTGTTTTGGCAAATCCTTTTCCTGTGAAAAGATGAAAGGCAGTTTCGAGAAGTGTGCTCTCTTTCTGCTTTTTATTATCATCAACTTTGCTCATAATAGATCCCCTCTTATTTTTGATGCTTAATCTTTTGTTATTTTTCCTATATTATGAATTGTTTTATTGAGAAAGTCAATAAAATGACTAAAATTCATTTTTATCGCTGAAAAATATTGACTATTAGTCATTTTTGGAATATATTGTGTATTATACAAAAAATAAGGAGATGATTTCAGTGGTCAAAGCAGGCAAGTGGATTGCAAAGCATCGGGTGTTGATCTTGATTGTCAGCGCGCTGCTTATGATTCCGTCTTTTTTCGGAATCGTGAATACGAGGGTCAACTATGATCTGCTCAGCTATCTGCCTGAACATCTTGAAACCGTGAAGGGGCAGGATATTTTGGTAGATGAATATGGCATGGGAGCGTTTTCCATGGTCGTAGTAGAAGATATGGAACTAAAGGATGTACAGAAGCTGGAAGAAAAGTTCAGCGAAGTACCGCATGTAAAAGATGTGTTATGGTACGATGATGCCGCAGATATCAGTCTTCCCGTCGAGATGCTGCCGAAGGATATAAGGGAAGCCTTTTTCAAAGGAGAAGCAACGATGATGTTGGCTCTTTTTGATAATACGACATCTTCGGACGAGGCAATGGATGCGGTGACACAGATGAGGCAGATTGCAGATAAGCAATGCTTTATAAGCGGAATGACAGGTGTTGTTACAGATATTAAAAATCTTTGCCTGCATGAGCTCCCGATTTATGTGGTGATCGCAGTACTCTGCTGTCTTTTGATATTGGAACTGACGTCCACGTCGTTTCTTGTACCGATCTTGTTTTTGATAAGTATCGGAGCGGCGATTGTATATAATCTCGGAAGCAATATCTTTTTGGGAGAAACGTCCTATATTACGAAAGCGCTGACTGCGATTTTACAGTTAGGCGTAACGATGGATTATTCCATTTTCCTTTTGAATAGTTATGAGGAAAATAAGAAACGGTTTCCGGGAGAAAAAGAACGGGCGATGGGGCATGCGATCGCGAATACGTTTAAGTCGGTTGTCGGAAGTTCGGTGACAACGATCGCAGGCTTCGCGGCGTTGTGCGCCATGACGTTTACACTTGGAAGAGATCTCGGAATCGTAATGGCAAAAGGTGTTGTTATGGGAGTGCTCTGTTGTGTGACGCTGCTTCCTTCACTTGTTCTTGTATTTGACAAATGGATAGAAAAAACAACGCATAGACCACTGTTTTCTAATATGAATAAACCGTCAGAGTTTATTACGAAACATTATGCTGTCTGGATCGTTTTGTTCCTTGTCCTTTTGTTCCCTGCAATTTACGGAAACAACCATACGAAGATCTATTATAATATCGCTCAGTCTCTTCCGGGATCGCTTGACAGTAATGTGGCGAATGAAAAACTGGAAAAGGATTTTGAAATGGGAAACATGCATATGATCCTCATGGATAAAAATATGGATGGTGTGCAGAAACAGAAAATGCTCGATCAGGTTGATGAAGTTGACGGTGTAAAATGGACGATCAGCATGAACTCTTTGATAGGTCCGTCCGTGCCGGATTCGATGATCCCGGACGATATTAAGAGTATGTTGAAAAGCGATCACTATGAGCTGGCATTTATTTGTTCGGAATATGCATCTGCAACAGATCAGGTAAATACACAGATCGCACAGATCGACGATATTGTGAAATCATATGACGATGACGCTATGGTGATCGGGGAAGCGCCTTTGATGAAAGACCTTCAGGATGTAACGGATGTAGACCTTACAATGGTCAATGTTCTTTCGATGGCGGCGATCTTTCTGATCATTATGATCGTATTTAAGTCAATTTCCCTTCCGGTTATTCTTGTATCGGTTATCGAGTTTGCAATAGCGGTCAACATGGCGTTTCCATATTATATGGGAACGGAACTTCCGTTTGTGGCAAGTATTGTGATCGGAACGATTCAGCTTGGAGCGACTGTTGACTATGCGATCTTGATGACGAGCCGTTATCAGAAAGAACGCGGACGCGGAAGGTCGAAAAAAGAAGCGATCGCGATCGCTCATAAAACAAGCATGCCGTCAATTATCAGCAGCGGTTTAAGTTTCTTTGCGGCGACGTTCGGAGTGGCGTGCTACTCTAAAGTAGACATGATCGGTTCTATATGTACATTGTTGGCAAGGGGAGCGATCATCAGTATGATCGTAGTTATACTTGTACTTCCGGCGATGTTTATGATATTTGATAAAATTATCTGTAAGACATCGATTGGATTTCTCGGAGAAAAGGCGAAGAAAACGGCGCAATAAAAAGTAATGGAAACAAAAAGTAAAACTATGAATGTCGGGAAAGGATGTTGGCAGTTATGAATAAAAACAGAAGAATGAAACATGTAGTAGCGGCTTCACTGGCTTTCGGAGCGGCGGCGCTTACCGGATTCGGACAGATCGCTCCGGCAGCAGTATATGCGGCAGAGCAGACGGAAACTGTGAAAACAGAAAGTACAAAAAGCGGAGAACAGGCAGACGAAGGCCTGTTTAAAGAAGAAACGGTTTATGTCAATGCAGATGCAAACGGAGCGGTAAAACTTATAACAGTTTCGGATTGGCTGAAAAATGCGGGAACGACAGAAAGTTTAAAAGATGTCAGCGAACTTGACGGTATTAAAAATATTAAAGGAGAAGAAACCTTTTCGGAGTCGGGCGATAATCTGACGTGGGATACAAACGGCGCAGATATTTATTATCAGGGAACGACTGAAAAAGAACTTCCGGTTTCCGTGAAACTGACCTATTATCTGGATGGAAAGAAAATCAGTCCTTCAGAGCTGAAAGGAAAAAGCGGACATCTGAAGATCAAAATTGATTATACAAATAACACAAAGAAATCGGTGAATGTAAGCGGAAAATCCGAAGAACTAAGCAGTCCGTTTGTAATGATGACAGGAATGATACTTCCGAATGAGACGTTTAGCAATGTGGCGATCGACAACGGAAAAGTAGTGTCAGACGGGAATAGAAATATCGTACTTGGATTTGCTGTTCCGGGTATGAAAGAAAGTCTGGGAATGAATGATTTCTCGCAGTCGTCTTCGCAGGTATCGCTTCCTGAAAGTCTTGAGATAAGCGCGGACGTAACGGATTTTACGATGTCCTCTACTTATACGGTCGCATTGTCCGATATTTTGGAAGATTTGAATGTGAAAGAAATCGTTGATTACAGTTCTTTGCAAAGCGCTCTTGATGAGCTGGAAAATGCGGCGTTGGAACTGGTAAGCGGAACAGATACGTTGTCTTCCGGGGCGGCGCAGCTTTCTTCCGGCGCGGCAGAATTAGAAGACGGCATCAAGAAATATACAGATGGAACGGATACGTTGGCAAATGGAGTTGTATCTTATGTAAATGGGGAACAACAGTTAGCAGACGGCGCAAAAAGCCTTACGGAATTGAGCGCAGGCTTATCCCAGGTTCAGTCAGCAGTGAGTCAGCTTAGCGCAGCCACAGACGGAAGTTTGACAAGCGTGAATGAGAAAGATATTAAGGCAGGAGCGCAGAAATTGGCAGACGGAACGCAGCAGCTTGTACAGGTTCTCGGAACAGAGGCTGTTCAGGCTGTGATGCAGCAGGTGACAAGTATGATCGAGATGGGAAAGGCGCTCATTGAGGAAACGAAAGGGCTGGAAACAAGTCTGCAAAACGGAATCGTAACCCCGGTTCAGGATCTTGCGGCGCAGGCACAGGCAATTTCAGGAGAGCTTCAGAAAATTTCAGATTTGCAGACGAATCTTACAAATGCATGTACTGCCGTAAATACTGCGGTAAACGAAAATAATGCTGTTATTGATGCCGATAATGGACAGATTGCGGCGAATAACGAAAAGATTACGTCAGCTAAGACGAAAGCCATCTCAAGTTCACAGACGATTCAACAGGCGGTAGATTCCCTGACGGCGAAGAGAAATGAAATCGCACAAAATGATCCTCAGTCAGCGGCTCTTGCAGATCTTGATAATGCGATACAGGCGCTGAATGAAGCGAAAAACGCCGCGGCTGAAGTGACCGATATGCCGGAACTTTCTTCTATAGAAGGAAAACTAAATCCAGTGCAGGCGGATCTGTCAGGCGTGGATGTGCAGGCTGTTCAAAATGCAGTAGGAAAAATGAAAGTAGATCTGTTTACATTAAAACTTGCGGCTGCAGGAATGAATGCAAAACTTCCCGAAGTAGAAGAAAAATTAGACGCAATCCAGAAAGCGGGAGAAAACCTGCCTTTGGATCAACTGGGAGCGCTGACAGGTAAGATCGACGATCTAAATACGGGAATGCAGGGGCTTAACAGTGGAATCGGATCTTTGCATACGAATCTATCATCTTTAGATCAATCTCTTGCAGTATCAGTACCGAAAGCGGCTTCCGGAATCGCACAGCTAAACGGAGGATTTACACAATTAGGCAGCTTTAACAGTCAGCTTACGGCAGGAGCGGAGCAGTTAAAAGAAAACAGCAGCGTACTGAAAAACGGAGTGTCGGCTTTGAACAGCGGAGCGAAAACTTTGTCAGAAGGAGCTGTGACGCTGGCGGACGGAATGAAGACGTTTGATGCAGAAGGAACGAGTAAACTGAAAACAACGGTTGAAGGTGCGGTCGGAGAATTGATGAACCGGTTAGAAGCGCTGACATCTAAAGAGTGCAGCTATGATACGTTCAGCGGAAAAGACAGCGCGATGGACGGTAATGTAAAATTTGTAATCGAAACAGAAGCGATTGAATAAAAGCAGAAAAAATGCCTCCCCTGTCTGAGCCGCAGGAGAGGCATTTTTTATAAGGACAATTAAATAAACTTCTGTTCAGGAGCATCCACTTGGGAGTGGATGCTTCCATTTTTCCATCCAATAATTGACCTGCAGCATATAAGCAAGCATCTGAGGTCCTGCCATAAGCTGCCCATACCATGGTTTTCCGTAGTCGGAAGGCGTATCAAGGAAACGCAATACTTTCTTTTTATCAAGAAATGTTCGTATAGGAGCATTGGGGGAAGCGAGGACTTCTTTTAGTTGATCTGCGAGCAATGCTTCATAATGAGGATCATAAGTTTTTGGATAAGGACTTTTGCGTCTCCACAAGATCTCTTTTGGCAAGATGCCCTCTCCGGCATGGCGGAGCAGACCTTTTACAATTCCGTCCGGACATTTGATGTCCCACGGGATATTGAAAATGTATTCTACGATCCGATAATCGGCAAACGGTACGCGGGCTTCAAGTCCGCTGTACATACCGGCGCGGTCCATCCGATCAAGAAGAGTTGCCATAAACCAGCGGATATTCAGGTAGGCGATCTCACGCCGACGTTTTTCTTCGGGAGAATCATCAGGTAGAACCGGCGTTTCACGAATCGTCTGTTCATAGGCGTTAAGGGCATATTCTTCCATGTTCAGTTCGTGAATAAAATCGTCGTCTAACAATGCTTGCCGCGGCTGCATAGAAGGCGACCATGGAAACATATTCGTTTCAAATGAGCTTTTTTTATGAAACCAAGGGTAGCCTCCGAAAATTTCATCAGCACATTCGCCTGTAAGGACAACGCTGTTGAACTGTTTGACAAGTGAACAGAAATACAACATAGAGGACTCGACGTCGGCCATGCAGGGGAGATCCCGCGCGTCTACGGCTTTGTACAGATAATCCAGTTGATCCTGACTGCTGCATTCGAGGAAGTGATGGTTTGTTTCATATAATTCTGCCATCTGTTCGGCAAACGGACGATCCTGACTTGGCTGGAATGTATTGGATTTAAAATACGTTTTGTTTTCCGTGAAATCAAAAGAAAAAGTATTTAGTTTTTCCCCTGATTTTGCCAGATGTCCGGCGCAGACGGCAGTGACGAGGCTGCTGTCTATTCCGCCGGAAAGAAACGTGCAGATGGGAACGTCTGAAAGCATCTGCTTTTTGATGGAATCTGTGAGAAGCCATCTCGTTTTTTCGATTGTATCAGAAGGCGAATCAGCGTGGAGGCAGCTGCTAAGTTTCCAGTAAAACTGTCTTTTGAAAGAAGTGTGACTAATGGAAATGTGTTCGCCGGGGAGCACTTCAAGAATATTTTTAAATACACCTTTTCCGTATGTTTTTGCAGGACCTAAGGCGAATATTTCATTGAGGCTGTTCCGGTCAAGTTCGGGAACGATATCGGGATAGGCAAATAATCCCTTGATTTCGGAAGAAAAAATAGTAGTCTCGTCTTTTTTTGTATAAAAGAGAGGTTTGACACCGAGCCTGTCGCGGAACAGATGAAGCGTTTGACAAGATTCATCCCACAGCGCGATTGCAAAGATTCCGTTTAACTTTTTAATAAAAGATGGTCCGCAGCGCATAAATCCGGCAAGGATTACTTCTGTATCGCCGGACGTCAGAAACTGTTCACCTTCAGAAATCAATTCTGCTTTCAGTTCCGGGGCATTATATATTTCACCGTTATATGCAATGACACAACTGTGATCGCCTCTGACGCGTCTCATCGGCTGATGTCCGGTGACTAAGTCGATGATGTTCAGACGAACATGGGCAAGCCCGCATTGAGGGGAGAGAAACGTACCTTCATCATCCGGCCCACGGTGCTTTTGAACTTGATTCATCATTTCTAAAATGTGGTTTCTGTAGTTCTTTTCTTTTGTATAATCCGCAGATGGGTTAAAAAATCCGGCGATTCCGCACATAGAAAATTCTCCTTCTTCTATTTTTTGACAATATCGCGTATGACAGGCTGAAGCTGCCGGTTCTCAAGAGCGGCTTCCAAAGCCGGGATAAGCAGATCGGTATGGGCAGTCATTGAATTCGGCTTTTTTTCGGGATCATCCTGCCCGAACGGAACAAAGTAGATATTTTTTGTATTTAAAAGAAGTCCGATATTTTTCATATTCATACCGAGGGCGTCGTTTGTCGATAAAGATAAAAGAAGCGGTTTGTTGTTGCGTAAATGGGCTTTTGCCGCCATTAAAGCAGGTGTGTCGGTGATTCCGTTTGCCAGTTTGGCAAGCGTATTTCCGGTGCACGGAAGGATCACAAGTGCGTCGAAAAGGTTTTTCGGACCGATCGGCTCTGCTTCGGAAATAGTCATCATCGGTTTATTTCCCGTAATTTCTTCTGCACGCCTATAAAATGATTCGGCAGAACCGAAACGGGAGTCTGTGGATGCGGCTGCGGTTGAAAAGACTGTCTGGACAGAGCCACAGCAGTTTGAAAGTTTTTGCAGTTCCAGAAATGCTTTTTTGTAAGTGCAGAACGAGCCGGTAAAAGCGACTCCGATCTGCGTTTCTTTTAAGGACAAAGGGGGTTCCTCCTTTCATTTTGCGCATGAATTATGAGAGATACAGTTTTGATTCGATAAATTGTTTTAAGTGACGGGCAGAAGATGCGGGAGCATATTTGCCGGGAAGTCCTAAGCAGTGCAGAGCAGATATGCCGAGACGCTGAGCCGCGTCATAATCGACCCCTCCGGGGGAAGAGGCAATATCAATAATAAGAGCAGAAAGATCTACGTTTTTTAAAGTCTCTTCATTTATAAATTGCGCCGGAACAGTATTAAAAATGAAGCGAAAATCTCCGGCGTGATCGGAAAGTGATTTTAAGGGGAAACTTTTGTCGGCAATAACTGACGCGCGGGCGGATTCTTCGGCGTTATCTGTAAAAACGGAAACGTTTGCGGATAATCCCTTTAAACGGTAAACAATAGAGTGACCGCATTTTCCGAATCCAAGTACTGCGCATCTGCTTTTGTGCAGATTGAAAGGACTGTGGAGGATCGCTTCGCAGATTGCGCCTTCTGCAGTCGAGATACTGTTGTAAACAGGAAGCGATATATCGTCTGCATAATCAAAAACAGCGACGTTATTTTCGGCGGCTTCTTTTTTAAAAGAAGGAGGGATGCCCCCGGCAAACAAAGACTGACCGGGCCGCAGAAGATGAAGCAGCGTCTGAATAGAGAAACGATAGATGCTATTTTCAACCGAAACATCCGCGCCGTTTTTAGTAAACGGAAAAGGGCAGATGACGGACCCGGAATGGATACAGGCTTCTTCGAGAGAAGGCGCTTCGCGTACTATGGAAACATGTTCGGAGACGGAGCTGCAGTTGTTCGGCTGAGAGGCCAAAGCGTAATGACAAAGAGAACGGCCCGATTCTGCTAACATTTCTGCAAGAAAAACCTGACGCGCATCACCGCCTAAAACAGAGAAATCATATGAAAATGAAGACATAAAAACACCGCTTAAGAAACATTTTTAATTACTATATGCGAGTGAGAAAAAGATGTGAGTATAAATAACCTTGCTTGTCGTATATTTTTTCGGAATATTCCCGGGATGTCGGCAGTGCTGTGTATATCAGCATCCTTTTTATAGCGGGGCAAAAAATGATAAAAGAGAGTGATATTAACTATATCACAAAACGAATAGAAAACAAATCACTTTTGTTATTGACATGAAATCAAATAAAGTAGAAGGGAAGGCAATAAGATGAGCAGAAAAAGGAATAAGGTAATGAAAAACAGCTCCGGTTGTCATGATATTAATAAAGTTATAAGATTTTTTCTTATTCCTTTTAAAAAATATGCGTTATCATGTTAATATTAGGAGAGAGTAGGAGAGGTGATTGATAATGTACAATATATTAGTATGTGACGATGACAAAGAAATAGTGGAAGCAATCGAAATTTATCTGACGCAGGAAGGATATCGTATACTGAAGGCGTATGACGGTACGGAAGCTCTTGAAATGCTTGAAAGAGAAGAGGTTCATCTGCTTCTTCTTGATGTGATGATGCCGAAACTTGACGGGATTCGGGCAACTTTGAAAATACGAGAGAAAAACAGTATTCCCATCATTATCCTTTCCGCAAAATCGGAAGATGCGGATAAGATACTCGGACTTAATGTAGGAGCGGACGATTATGTTACAAAGCCGTTTAGTCCTTTGGAACTTGTTGCGCGAGTGAAATCTCAGCTTCGCAGGTATACGCAGCTTGGCGGCACGGCTCAGAATGAAAATGATAAAATATATTCTGTCGGCGGCCTTAGGATTAATGACGATCTGAAAGAAGTGACAGTAGATGGGGAGTTAGTAAGATTGACTCCGATCGAATATAATATCCTCCTTCTTCTTATGAAGAATCAGGGGCGCGTTTTTTCGATCAATCAGATATATGAAATGATCTGGAATGAGGAAGCTATCGGGGCTGACAATACGGTTGCCGTTCATATACGGCATATAAGGGAGAAGATTGAGATTAATCCAAAAGAGCCGCGGTATTTGAAAGTTGTCTGGGGAGTCGGATATAAGATTGAGAAGGTGCAGTAGATAAGAAAAACAGGTAAAGAGAGGAATGTGAATGAAAGGATGGTACAGAAGGACTGCGATGAAAGCGGTCGTCCTGATCGTAGGCGTGTTAACCGGAGCGATGTTTTTCACATCTCTTATAGTAACAACGCGGCTGACCGGAACGCTGAATCCGGCAGAGACGGTAAAGTTAATAGGAGAGCCATATGAAGAATCTTCGGATTTTAGCAATACAGTAGAAAGCTATATGCTTCAGGTGCTTGAACAGTTTCAGTTAAAAACGCTGTTTGAGTCAGACGGAGCATACAATCCGGATAAAGTGATCGACGTAATGTCTTATTTTGGAGCGTCGGGAGCAGACGCTGAAAATCATTCCGGACTGGTATACAGACTGTCGGATCTGATAGAGTGGAGCAAGGCATACAGTGTAGAATCAGGCGGTGTATATGATAAAAACGCAGTAATCGTCTGCAAACAGCCAAGCGGAAAATACTATTATTACTATACGGAAGAGTTTCTGAATCAGCTTGAAACAGGAGAACTTCAACTCGTATTAGAAGATGATAGAATGGATGTTGAGTCATTTTTAAATGACTTAAGCAACGGAACGCTTACCTCATCCGGAGTGAGTGATAAAATAAGCATATATGATGCAGAAGGCAGTAAATTGTATACAGACTGTTGGAATTACGGGGATTCAGTCCGTGAGAATTATGCGCCCTTAGGAGCGGCTAATCTTCTCCAAGTTGTAAATGAACGCCCGGAGTTAAACGGAAAGCTTATGGTTATTTATGATCATCTGGCATCTGTTCTTACGAGTATAAATGATAAATACAGCCGATATAAGAGCGGGTGGGAACACCTGGAAGAGGGAAACACAAACTTTACTTATTTATATATAGATCAGGATACAAAAAAAGTTACGACAAATAAAAGCGAATATGCAAATCTTATGGCAAAAGGCGAGTCGGGAATAAAAACGAACATTGAAGAATGCATAGCGGACATGAAATCAGGAAAAAATGTGAAATACATTTTTGTTTATCCGAAATTAAAAGATTTTGAAACAAATATGGATATATTACCGACAAATGAATGGGATATGGTGCGCTCTTATGATACCGACAAGACGTATGACAGTATTTTTGCGGTGGCAGTTGATACTTCTTATCCGGTCAAAGATATGTTCTATGAAAGAGACCGGATTTATGAAAAAAATATCCCGCTGCTAAGAGGCGGGTTCGTGATCTTGTGTCTTAGCGGAATTTTGTTCCTTATCAGTTTTGTCATGTCAGGGTTGATGGCAGGAAGAAAAGATGGAGATAACGAAGTTCATTTAACAGGCTTTGACAGATGGAAAACAGAGATCGCGGCAGTTGCCGTGATCGGAGTATGGGCAGTAGGAACGGCAGTTATCGTAGGCATGGGAATGATCGACAGCGATAATGTCTACAATATGGTAGAAACTCTTGACTATTATGGAGCGCGCTATATGAGCGATATGCCGGAAGTTTATTCTATGCTGTTTGTTCAGAAAGTAAGTTTTTTAGAGATAGCGGGTGCATTTTTATATGGAGCGTTTACGTTTATCTGCTTTTTCGCGGGTTATATGAGTCTTATCCGCAGAATGAAAGCGAAGAGTTTGTGGAATGGAAGTCTGCTTTGTATGATTCTTTCTTTTTGCAAAAGAATAGTCGATTCGAGTAATGACGTTTGGCGGACCGTTCTTTGGATCAGTGCATTTTTAGTCATCCACTGGATTACGTTTTTTGTCAGAAATGTACCGATGGCGCTGGCAGCTCTGGCAGCAGACGGAGTGACGTTTTGGATTGTCGTGGGAAGTATGCTTGCAAAAGTCAGGATCAAGAAAGGGATCGAACAGATCGCATCAGGCAATCTTGAGTATCGGATCGAACTAAAAGGACTGCGGGGAACGGAACGCAATATCGCCGAGAATGTCAATGATATCGGAAGCGGTCTGAACCGCGCGATTGATGAGGCGATGCGAAACGAACGTTTGAAAACGGATTTGATCACAAATGTATCGCATGACATCAAGACTCCGCTTACATCAATTATAAATTATGTGGATATTTTGAAGCGGTCTGATATTGCCGATGAAAAGATACTAGGGTATCTTGATATTCTTGAAGTAAAAGCGCAGAGACTTAAGACGCTGACAGAAGACGTTGTGGAAGCGTCGAAAGTAAGCAGCGGAAATATTACGTTAGAATATATGGATATTGATTTCCGTGAGATGGTACAGCAGACGGAAGGGGAAATGGCAGAAAAATTTGCCGCGCGAAACCTGTCGGTTGTATTGAACCTTCCGGAAGAAGCGGCGGTGATACATGTAGACGGACGCCGTATGTGGAGGGTGCTTGAAAATATCTTCGGCAATGCGGCAAAATATGCAATGCCGGGGACGAGAGTTTATGCAGATCTTTCGGTATCGGAGTCGGAAGTTAAGTTTTCTTTGAAAAATGTATCCGAGCAGCAGTTGAATATTTCGGCAGATGAGTTGACAGAGCGATTCATCAGAGGAGATATTTCCCGGAGTACGGAAGGAAGCGGACTCGGTCTTTCAATCGCCAAAAGTCTGACTGAAATGCAAGGAGGAGTTTTCGAGTTGTATCTTGACGGAGATCTGTTCAAAGTAGACATCAGATTTCCAAGGATAAAGCCGATGTAAAATATATATTGATTGGATTCGCCCCTTCCCTTTTTAAGGTAGGTTTTTCACCTTAGGGAAGGGGATTGTGTATCCTTTTTCTTACGAAGAAATAGCAGATTACCTGCAGTATGATCGTGATAAGCCATGATGCGGGATAAGAGATAAACAAAACATCCAATGATCTGTGGCGAGGGAAGATCATGAAGATCCAGACAATCCTCGTTCCGACTGTTCCGATGATAGAAAGAAGCATCGGAATTGCAGAATATCCCATTCCGCGCAACGCGCCGGGAAAGAGGTCCATCAGTCCGCACATAAAATAAGTTACGGTAGTATACAAAAGTATTTCCATTCCGCATTGAATGACTTTCGGATCTGAAGTATAGATTTTTAACAGTTCCGGTCCGAAGAGATATGAACCTCCGCCTAAGATTAATGAAACGACAACGGACAGCAGAATACAGTTCCGAAGAACTTTGTCCATTCGTTTCCATTTTCCCGCGCCGTAGTTCTGGCTTGTAAAACTCATACATGCCTGTGTGATCGAGTTGGCTGCGGCGTACAGAAATCCGAAGATATTATTTGCAGCTGTATAGCCCGCCATTGCGATAGAACCAAAAGAGTTTACCGAAGATTGAAGAAGTACGTTTGAGAAGTTGATAACCGTACTTTGTATGCCTGCGGGAATACCTACCTGAAAAATTTGTTTTAAATAGATCCACTTGATTGTCATTGCGGAAAATCGAAGTTGATAGCTTCCGTCCGAGCGATATAGACAGCGAAGGACAAGGAGACAGGAGATCATCTGTGCGATCACTGTGGCGATTGCAACTCCCGCGACTTCGAGGTGTAATACGATCACGAGGAAGAGGTTTAAAGCTGCGTTTACGATTCCCGCGATGATAAGGAAAAATAAAGGCCGTTTTGTATCTCCGACGGCACGCAGGATTGCCGCTCCGTAATTATAGAGCATAAAGAAGGGCATTCCGGCGAAATAAATCCGCATATAAAGGGCGGACTGGCCGATGACGTCTGAAGGAGTGTCCATAAGCAGCAGGGCTGCTTTTGAAAAGAAAAGTCCGACAAAGACCATGACGATTCCGCTGATCAAAGCGAAAGTAACTGCGGTATGTACTGTTTCAGACATCTGCTTTTCCTGTTTTGTCGCATAGAAACGGGCAGCCAGTACGTTCGCTCCGAGGGAAACTCCGATAAAAAGATTCGTAAATACATTGATTAGCGCTGTCGTAGAGCCGACTGCCGCCAGAGCGCGGCTTCCTGAAAATCTTCCGACAACGACGATATCTACTGCATTGAAAAGAAGCTGGAGAATACTGGAGAGCATGAGCGGAATGGAAAATGAAATCAGTTTGTCTAAAACAGTTCCATTGCACATGTCTATTTCATATTTGTTCTTTTTCGATTTTGAAGCTGTCATTTTAAATCCCCTCTTTATAAAGTATAAGCTTTGTTAAAAAACTATTACGGTTTCATTACAGATTATATTATGAATAGAAAACGGGAAATTTTCAAGATGAAGTTTTTAATAACTTTTCGAGAAATTTTCATGAGTAAAACAATGGAATTAGCCACGATAAGCACGCAGCGCGGTTTTACGAATGGCGCGGGCTGAAGTGTTATTTTGTAAATGCATTTGTAAAAGAGAGGTATTTATCCAACCTTTACATTATTTGGTATGTATGCTATCCTTTTTAAAGACAAAACCAACTGAAGATTCAGAGGAGATATTTCTTCGGATCACAGGGGGATAAAGGAGAGAAAACTATGTCAGAGAAACAGAAATATTATATTACGACGGCGATTGCCTATACTTCCGGCAAGCCGCATATCGGAAACACATATGAGATCGTTTTGGCAGATGCGATTGCCCGTTATAAGAGAAGTCAGGGGTATGATGTATTTTTTCAGACAGGAACAGATGAGCATGGTCAGAAGATCGAACTGAAAGCAGAAGAAGCGGGCGTTACACCGAAAGAATTTGTAGACGGTGTTTCCGCTGAGATCAAGAAGATATGGGATCTGATGGATACGTCCTATGACAAATTCATTCGTACGACAGACGAAGACCATGAGAAGCAGGTACAGAAGATTTTCAAAAAGCTGTATGATCAGGGCGATATTTATAAAGGTCATTACGAAGGAATGTACTGTACGCCGTGCGAGTCTTTCTTTACAGAGTCACAGCTCGTAGACGGAAAATGTCCTGACTGCGGAAGAGAAGTGCAACCGGCGAAAGAAGAAGCGTATTTCTTCAAAATGAGTAAGTATGCAGACCGACTGATCGAGCATATTAATACACATCCTGAATTTATTCAGCCTGTTTCCAGAAAAAATGAGATGATGAACAACTTCCTTCTTCCGGGACTTCAGGATCTGTGCGTATCCAGAACTTCGTTTAAGTGGGGAATTCCGGTTGATTTTGACGATAAGCATGTCGTTTATGTATGGCTTGACGCGCTGACAAACTATATCACGGGAATCGGTTATGATGCAGACGGAGACAGCACGGAACAGTATGCAAAATTGTGGCCGGCTGACCTGCATTTGATCGGAAAAGACATTATCCGTTTCCATACGATCTACTGGCCGATCTTTTTAATGGCGCTTGGGCTTCAGCTTCCGAAGCAAGTATTCGGTCATCCGTGGCTTCTTCAGGGAGACGGGAAGATGAGCAAATCAAAAGGAAATGTTCTTTATGCAGACGAGCTTGTTGATTTCTTCGGGGTAGATGCAGTACGTTATTTCGTTCTTCATGAGATGCCGTTTGAAAATGACGGAGTGATCACATGGGAGCTTATGGTAGAACGTTTAAATTCCGATCTTGCCAATACATTAGGAAACCTTGTAAACCGTACAGTTTCTATGACAAATAAATACTTTGGCGGCGTTGTTTCCGATAAAGGAGCGGCGGAGGATGTCGATGCAGATCTGAAAGCGGTGATCGACAATACACCGAAAGCGGTTGATGCGAAAATGGACGGGCTGCGTGTGGCGGATGCGATCACAGAGATCTTTAATCTGTTCAAACGCTGCAACAAATATATCGATGAAACGATGCCGTGGGCGTTGGCAAAAGATGAAGAAAAGAAAGATCGTCTGGAAACAGTTCTTTGGAATCTGATCCAGGGAATCTCAGCAGGAGCGCGCCTTCTTGAATCCTTCATGCCGTCTACAAGCAAAAAGATTCTGGATCAGCTCGGAGACGGGCATGTGACGGAGAAACCGGAGATTCTTTTCCAAAGACTGGATCTGGAAGAAGTAATGAAAAAAGTAGAAGAACTTCATCCTCATATAGAAGAAGCAGAGGAAGAGGAAGATGTGATCGATATCGAGGCAAAGCCGGAGATTACGTTTGAACAGTTTGGAGCGATGCAGTTCCAAGTAGGAGAGATCATCGCTTGTGAGGCAGTGAAAAAATCAAAAAAACTCCTTTGTTCTCAGGTAAAGGTAGGAAGTCAGGTGAAACAGATCGTTTCAGGTATTAAAGCACATTATACACCGGAAGAGATGGTAGGGAAAAAAGTGATGGTACTTGTGAACCTGAAGCCTGCAAAGCTGGCGGGAGTACTCAGTGAAGGCATGCTTCTTTGTGCAGAAGATGCAGAAGGCAATCTGGCGCTTATGACTCCTGAGAAAGCAATGCCTGCGGGAGCGGAGATCTGCTAATAAGAATAGAGAAGAATAGATAAGATTAGATAAGATCAGAGAAACATAGAGAAAAAATATCTGTTGGCTGAACACAGACAGTTCATCCCGCAGATATTTTTTTATTCTATAGAAAATTTTGAGTTCTTATGGGATAACATCTTTCGGGAAGATATTGAAGTGGGATTGTCACTTTGTTCTTACAGAGAAAAGTTAAAAAATTTTGTTGTTTTTAATGCAACAAAATGCTTATCAAGGTACTCTTATATATGAAAGCATATTTAAGTCAGTGCGAAAGAGATGAAAGGAGGGAGCTTATGTCCGCAGGAATAGTGGATATACAGCGTCAGCTTATTAAAAAAGCGAAGTTGGGAGATACGAAAGCCTTTTCGCAGTTGTATGCTGAGATTTATAAAGATCTGTATCGGTTTGCGCTTTATATGACGAAACATACGCAGGATGCAGAAGATGCGGTCAGTGAGGCAGTGATATCTGCATATGAAAATATATCCGGACTAAAGAAAGAAAATTCTTTCAAGAGTTGGATGTTTACGATTCTAAATAATGAGTGTAAAAAGATATTACGGAAAAACGGTAATACGTCGAATCAAGTGAGTGAAGAGGATGCCAAAAACCTCGGAGCAGAGGAAATAGATTTTGCACAGCGCCATGATGTAAAGAAGGCGTTTGAATCATTAGAGGAAGAGGAGCAGACGATAGTTGCATTTTCCGTATTCGGAGGATACAGAAGCGAAGAAATAGCCGAGATGCTGGGGAAGAACCCGGGAACGGTCCGATCAAGGAAGAGCCGTGCTTTCGGCAAGATGCGTGAAATGCTGGACTGAATGGCAGGCGTTTTGAAGATGGAGAAAATAGAAGATAATAAGAAGAAAAAATAACAAAAACCATCAAAATAACGAAAGGAGATTATCTATGTCAGAGAATAAAAAAGAAACGAAAAATCAGGATATGATTGAGAAAGAAATGAAAGAGAAGATGAAGCAAACTGTTGAAGATGAAAAGATCCCCGGTTCGCTTGAGCCGGAAGCGGTTGAAAAGATGTTGGAGACGAGAAAGAAGAAAAAGTCGAATAATCGCCGTTGGAAATATGCCTCAGTGGCAGCAGCGGCTTGCGTTTGTCTTGTAGTGGGAGCAGTCGGATATACGAATATGAACGCAGGAAAAAATGAACGGCCGGGAACGGTAACAGAAGGCAGATCAGAAGAAGATCAGGGAAAAATCGCACTGGCAAAAAATTATGATGAAATTAAAAAATATTTGAAAGAAAATGAGAAAAGGGCGAAAGGGCAGAACGGATTCGGCAGAGCAGACGCGGCCTATATGACGGACGGGGCCATGGCGGAATCTTCTGTAGCCGAATCGACAAAAGATATGGCAGGTGCCGATTATTCTGATACAAATATCAGACAAGAGGGAGTCGGCGAAGCGGACACTGTTAAGACTGACGGGAAGAATCTTTACATTCTAAATGATCAGACAGTAGAGATTGTAGATGTATCTCAAGCAGAGATGAAAGATCTGGCAAGTATCGAGATAGATGAAAATTGTTTTATAAGAGAGGTTTTTGTTTCCGATGGGCGGCTTGTGATATTGTATACCGAATCAAAATGTGAAGAAGGAAAGAAAGCAGAAGACGGAATTTATAAAGATTATACATGCGCGGCAGTTTATGATGTGACCGATCCGGCGAATCCGAGAGAAGCAGGAGTGATTTCTCAGAGCGGGCAGTATCATACAATGCGCGTGAAAGACGGATATGTTTATTTAGTCAGCGATTTTTACACATATTATGATTCGTCGGTATCAAACGAAAGCGATTATATCCCGCAGATCCAGGGAAGTCTGCTCCGCGCGGAAGATATATATATGCCGCAGGGAACGACCGGAAGTCAGCACACGGTTATTTCTGCATTTGCGCTTTCCGACCCGACTGAGAAATTACAGACAAAGGCGATTTTCGGAAACGCGGGAATGTGTTATGTGAGCGAAAATAATATTTATATAACAGAGGAGTATTACGGAAAAAGCGAGACAGAGAATATCCAGACTTCGATCCGTAAGATCGCTTATGATAAGGGAACTTTAGATGCGGTAGGACAGACAAAGATCGACGGCGTTTTGAATGATTCCTTTAGTATCGATGAATATAACGGATATTTGCGAATTGCAGCGACAGTGATTCCCAGTGATTATAACAACCGGATCATGCCTGTTCCGTATGTGGAAGAAGGCGGATCGGATGTTATAGTTGAAGATGAAGTGGCAGTGGATAATGCATCTATAGAAACAAATGCGTTATATGTGTTGGATGAAAATCTGGAAATGACCGGAAGTATTCAGAATCTGGCGAAAGAGGAAACAATCCATTCAGCGAGATTTATGGGCGATATCGGATATTTTGTGACATTTAAGCAGATCGATCCGCTGTTTTCCGTGGACCTTTCAGATCCGTCAAATCCAAAGATCATCGGAGAATTGAAGATACCGGGATTTTCAGATTATCTGCATCCGTATGGCGATGGAAAACTGCTTGGAATCGGATTGAGCGTAGATGAAGAGGGCATGACGACAGAAGGTGTGAAGCTGTCTATGTTTGACATAAGTGATCCGGCAAATGTAAAGGAGATGTCAACCTATGTTTTAGAGAATGTGCTTAGCACAGACGCAGGATATAATTATAAGGCGGTATTTGCCGATGCAGAAAAGAATCTGTTTGGATTTATGGCGTACGGAGATTCGATCTGT
>OJPZ01000496.1_pt1 | contig 19368 bp, 21 predicted proteins | sample 1598611 | NCBI WGS metagenome assembly OJPZ01 (sample SAMN03922494, study PRJEB24848) | human gut metagenome | isolation source: stool sample | host: Homo sapiens | place: Germany | collected 2011-11
GTACTACAGTGGTATCAATTGCCTGATAGAACTGCTCCCATCGAGCTGCGTTGGCCTTTTCCTCCTCAGTAGGATTTGTCAGCTTGGGGCGGGTGATGAACACATGCTGCATGTCGATAATCAGCAGCGCCGTCTTTGCCGGATCAATTTCAATCTTTCCGTAGTCATGGTCATTTTCATAATAAAATGATACATGCCTGTCATTGACTTTCATAGCTGTTCACGCTCCCTTCATGTTGTTTGCATTTATATTTAAACCGGAGCAGTATACCGGTCTAAACCGCTTTTATGTTTGCTTCTGAATACTACTCAAAAAACGGCGTTCTATAGAAAAAAGCTATTTAATTTGTTCTATTTCTATTTTTTAGCGCAAAAAAGGCCACAACAACCGTACCCTGTACGTTGTCGTGGCCTTGTTGCCGCAAAAGCCGCACCCTATTGTGCGGATCACTATATCCAGTTTATATGGTCTCCCTCCGCAAAGTGTACATATGCGTCAGAATTGATTGACCATTTTTTATCAGTATAGCACAATTTAAATGGATCTGCAAGACTTTCGGAAAATTTTCCCTCTGGAGTAGAATTGTAATTTTTCAGGCCATTAAAGGAGACGAGCGAGGGCATCTATCCCTTCTCCCGTCACTGCACTGACAAAAAGCACTGGATCAGCTCCTGCTAGTTCCAACCGCTCTTTTCCTATCAGAAGCTGATCCGCATTTGCCAAATCTGTTTTGGTTACCACGCCTATCACCGGAACCGGGAAAGCTCCGGCGAGTCCCGGAGAATATAAGTAGCGGTCCTGAGTGGGGTCCAAAAGAAACAGCACCAGGTCCGCCTCCGCTGCCGTGACCAGAAGGGCGCTGAAAAGGCTGCGCCGTTCCAGATACTCTCCCGGCGTATCAATGGTCTGACCCATCACCTCAATGGTCTGGGTTTTTTTATACTGGCGAATGGCTCCGTTGAGCCGCTGGCAAAGCGTCGTCTTTCCGCAGGAAACGCTACCCACAAGTAATACCCGCTTCATGTTCGAGTAAGAGGAGCCGGCGTAAATCCAAGGATCTTTTCCAACACCGACAGGACATCCTGGAGGGCTGCCTCAACGCTGGCCACATCTCCTCCGATCACCACAGAGCCGTTAAAGCGATCCACAAATATGAGATCCACAGTGGCAGCTTTGGAAGCCGCATCCGCCGCCACGATAGCACCCTCACCCGGAGTAATGGTGAGGATACCGATAGCACCACTGTGCTGACCCACTACACCCAGTTTTTTATAGAGATCCGGTTCAGGGTTCGCGATGAGGTGGGCCATTGTCACCTGTTTTCCAGGGACAAATTCTTGAATAATACGCTGCTTTTCCTGCAGCTGGTCATATACAGATGCCATAGCTCACCTCTTACATCAGGCTCTCGAACAGCTCCGGCACCGGATTGGGAATTACCACGGAAGACACCACCAGTCCCTGAGCCTCCGGTGTATGGATACCGGCATCCACTGCCGCGCGTACCGCTGCCACCTCCCCGGTGAGCACAACGAACGACTTCCCACCGATTCCCGTGCCGAGGCGCACATCCAGCAGCGACACTTCTGCCGCTTTCACCGCCGCATCCGCTCCATAGACCGAAGCAGTTACGCTGAAGAACTCCATCACACCCACTGCCCCTGCAGGCTGCGCATCCCCGGCAAGGTTGATGGCCCGGATCACCTGCGGATGGACCCGGGGAATCAGGCAGCTGTCCACCACATGGCTCCCGCCCGCTGCTACACCGGTATCCAGCGAGGCGGACACTGCCGCAACCTCACCGGTCAGCAGGATCAGATATTTGCCCGGACAGCCCGCCTTGGCAAAAATCAGCCGCACATCGGCGGCTTTGATCATAAGATCTGCTGCCTCCACGCCTTTGGCGATACTGTTTAATTCCAGAAAACCAATAGCTTCCATGCTTTCACCTGCTTTCGATGACGATACGCTCGCCCACGGCAGTCACTATGCCGGAAAGCGAAGCGTGAATATGGGCGCCCAGAGCATTTTCCGGACATCTGGCAATCAATGTTCCCTCTTCCACTCTATCGCCCGGAGCAACCACAGGCTGGGCGGGAGCGCCGATGTGCATTTTCAGCGGAATTTCCACCTGCTTTGGCGTATAGGCCACCAAACCCTCCGGTTCCAGCGACATAAATGCGCCTACGCCAGCCCGGGCGGCAGCCCGATGCACCGGTACCTTCCGCAGCTCCCGGTCCGGATGTTCCTCCTCCGCCAAGTCGAAGGTTCCCCGGATCCCTCTCTGGGCAAGCTCTCCTTTGACAAGAACATTGATCCGCCGGGGAGAGAGCCCCATGGGACACGCGTACAGCTCGCAGACACCGCACTCACAGCAGAGCTGCGCTGCCAGGACGTCCTTGTCATCCGGCAGCTTCTCCAGAGAAGCCATAGCCATGCGCCGCATAATTCGATGGGGCTGAAGGGGATGTCCCAACAGAAACCGGGGGCAAAGCTGGGTACAGTAGCTACACTGAATGCAGGAGGACCGGGCCCGGTTGAGTATCTTCTCCACAGAAAGTTCCTCTCGAACCGCGTGAGGCCCGTCAACAGGCAGCACCAGGATCCCGGATGTTGTCTTTGTTACGACCGCTTTCTCCAGCCCCTGCTTACCCACAGATTTTCCCATCATGGGACCCCCGGCCACCACAAAAGCAGGCCGCTGTGGATCTCCGCCAGCCTGTCGGATGCACTCGGTAAACGCCGTTCCCACCGGGACACGCATCACCACCGGATGCTCTACCGCCCCTGTCACTGTGAGATACTTCTGGGTCAGCGGCTTTCCCTCCATGGCATCGTACACTGCCAGAACAGTAGCCACATTATCCACCACAGCCCCCACCGCCAGGGGAAGTCCCCCCGGTGGAACCGTCCGTCCCGTTACTTCATGGACCAGTACATGCTCATCGCCGGCAGGATAAAATCCGGCCAGCAAGTGCAGCCGTACCCGGGAGTTTTTTCGGGCAATGGCCTCTTCCAGCGCCTGGACCTGGGGCACATACTCCGCCTTCAGTGCAATGGTAAGCCGTGCTGCCTCCAGGCAATCCCCGATGGCTTCCACCGCTGCTATCAGCTGATCTGCACAGTGGGCCATGATGTACCGGTCCGTCCGCAGAAGCGGCTCGCACTCCGCACCGTTGACAATAAAGTCCTCCGCCCGGCCACAGATCTTCTTATGAGTGGGAAAGCCCGCACCGCCGCAGCCTACTATGCCGGCCCGCCGGATTTGTTCCGTCAGCATTTTTTCTTCCATGCCCGTTTCCCCCGTCAATTTATGCCTTCCGCCTCCACACTGTCGATAATGCCGACAATGGCGGCGTCCACAGCAATATCATCCCGGCCAAAGGCCTTTCGGGCGGTGGAGCCGGATACCACGAGCACTCGTTCTCCAATTCCGGCCCCTACAATATCGGCGGCAACCAGCACGCCGTCTTCTGCCCCGGTATCCCGGCGGACCACCATCAGTTTCAGCCCGCTGAGAGTGCTCTCCTTTTTGGTAGCCCAGACATGCCCAATAACCTTACATATCTCCATGCCAGTTTACTCCTTTATGATCTCTGCACCGCTGGCCCGGAGTACATCCCAGGCTGAAGGGGTGACAATGGCTCCCTGCGGAATCGTCACGCTGGAGTCTCCTCCGCTAACCAGCGCCCGGGCCCCCTCCTCAGTAATGACCATAGCACAGTTGGGACAGGCGCTTCCCTTTATCGCAGGCATGGCCGGAGCCTGAAATTTCGGAGGCTTTGCCGGAATCTCCGGCTTTGGCTCCCACAGGCAGGCTGGACGTACACCATACGTCTGCAAGGTGTTGGCATATCCCTCCAGTACCGCATAGAGCACTTTGCTGCCCTTTCCGGCATAGGCCCGATGGGGCAGCGCCTCCTCACACAAGTACACTTCCAATCCCTGCAAAAGCGCCTGAAGCACCGCTTTCTGCGCCAGTCCCGCGTCTCTGCCGGCAGCAATGTCCGCCAGCTCCGCCATAGTCAGCGCCGTGATCACCACACGGCGGTAGGCAAGGATATCGCCGCAGGCTTCGTAATCACTCAGGCTGCAGACCCTGCATCCCCTTGCCACACTCTCCGGCACTCTTTCCGGCGGGCCGACAGACAGCAGCTTTTCTCGCTCCAAGGCCCCCCTGCTTCCGGGATCTGTTGCCATCCGCCCCATAACCTGCTCCATGACCAGGCGGACGAGCTCCTCCATTTCCTGCCGCTCCATCGAAAATCCCCCCTTTCTACTTCACAATCCTGCCCAGCGTATCTTTTCCTACACCGGCAGCATTGGCCTCATCAAAATCCAGATGAGCTGCCAGAGCAAACTTTTCGCTCACCCGAATCACGACATTTTCAAAAGTGACAGGTCTCCCGGTCTCCACGCGGAAAGATACCACCTGCCCGTCATGGACGCAGTAGCGCCCGGCATCCTCCGGCGTCATGTGGATATGGGCGCGGGCGGCGATGGCGCTGCCTCGCGCTGTCACCGCACCTTTAGGCCCTATAATCACCACGTCACCGCCTCCGGAGAGATCTCCGGAGAGATTCACCGGTACGGAAATCCCCAGGGAGCGGGCATCCGTAAGGGAGAGCTCCACCTGAGTCTCCTTACGTTCCGGTCCCAGCACCGCCACATTGGAAAATTCGCCCCGCGCCGTCACCAATTTCACCCGCTCCTCACAGAGGAACTGGCCTGGCTGACTCAGCGGCCGCTTGGCTGTAAGGGCGCTGCCGGATCCGAATAACGTTTCTCTGTCCGCTGCCGTCAGGTGTACGTGGCGGCCGGAAGCTTCCACAGGAATGGTCGCGTCCCCCCGTGTATGCTCCCGATCCGTTTGGGCCACCACCTGGGCTACAATTTCACGAATATCCTGTTCACTATAGTAGTGCATACCTTGCCTCCTTACCGGAACCTCCCCGTCTGCTCCGCCACCAGCCGGCAAAAGAGAATATAGACAGCACTGGACAGGCGGTTCAAAGCCAGGAGCAGATCCTCCCGTTCCCCGGTAAAAGCTGCTGCCGCTGCCAGCTCCGTCTCACGGATCTGGGTGCGCAGACGATTGATCGTCAGGGCCAGAGAGCCCATGGTGTGTTCCGGGATAGGGTGCGGCATCCCCATTTCTTCCTGTATATGCTGGGACACCCAGCGCAGTCTGTCGCTGTCCAGGCCAAACAATGTCGGCGGGGAAAGGGGCTCTTCCTTCACTTCTGCCGCTAAAATAGCCCGCAGCGCCTGCAGCACCTCGCCCAGTCCGTCTTCCGCCATGGCGCAGCCCTTCTCCCGGGCAAGGCATTGGGCCAGCAGAGTATCTGCCATAACCGAATCCAGCTTACCGCGGAACGCAATGCGGGGATGGGTTTTGGGTACCAGAAAATTGCCCCGCAGGTGTGTCATATCCTCCGTCTTTTCGGCCATAGGGCGGTCGGTAGCTGCCTCCACATACCGTCCGCCCGGATTTTCTTCCACAGTCATTCCCTCACTCTGCCGAGACAGGGAAATATTGTTTTCCCGGAGAAAGTCCATGGCCGCGGGGGTAATGACCGTATCCTGCGGCACGGTAAGGGTTTTTTCCCCTCGCCAGCGAGCCCGCAGCTGGGAATCTGTCAATACACCCGCCATCATCTCTTACCGGTCGCTGTTTTCCAGCGTAGGCAGAATCATCTCCACCTCGCTGTGGGGACGAGGAATCACGTGCACGGAGATCAGCTCTCCCACCCGGGAGGCAGCAGCGGCGCCCGCATCGGTGGCAGCCTTCACCGCACCCACGTCGCCCCGGACCATGACAGTCACCAGACCGCCGCCCACATGCACCTTGCCAATGAGGTTAACATTGGCCGCCTTGACCATAGCATCCGCCGCTTCAATAGAGCCTACCAGTCCTTTGGTCTCTACCATACCCAGTGCCTGCAGATTAGCCATTTTTCTTTCCTCCATATAATCGTATTTGTTTTATTGGTATATTTTCCCGCTTTGGTCTTTTCTGGCCTCAGCGGCCCAGCCGGGCCAGTACGGCCCGGGTAATGGACTCGATTTCCTCACGACTGAGGGTTGACGCCGCTTTTTCTGTCACCCGCGAAGGCTCCGCCCGCTTCTCTGCATGGCCGCCCAGCAGCTCCTCCGGTTCCTTCAGTCCCCATGCAACCCGGCGAATGTTGAGGAGATTCATGGGCCCTACGTTGTCGCTTGTGGCACTTCCACCCACCGCGCCGCAGCCCAGTGTCAGCGCAGGCTGCAATCCTGTGGTGGCACCCACGCCACCCAATGCCGCAGGAGTGTTGACCAGGAGGCGGCTCACCGGTTTTTTCAGAGCAAACTCCCGGATCACGCTCTCATCCTCGCTGTGGATGGTCATAGTGTGTCCCACACCCTCTATGCTCAGGATCTGGATGCAGCGCTCACATGCACTCTGCCAACCATCCTCCACAAAATAAGCCAGAATGGGACACAGCTTTTCCCGCAGGAAGGGATTTCCCTTCTTGACCTCCTTCTGAGGCGCAATAAGCACCTTAACATCTCCCGGTACAGACAGTCCTGCAAGCCGGGCAATATCCAGGGCACTTTTTCCCACGATCACAGGATTCATGGTGCCGTTGGGACGGAGGATCAGCCGGCTGAGCCGGTCCGCCTCCTCCGGAGACAGGAAATACCCGCCCCGGGCCTTGAGCTCCGCCTCCACGGCGGTATGGATGCATGCTTCGGTGATAATGCTCTGCTCCGAGGCACAGATCGTGCCGTTATCAAATGTCTTGCTGGCAAAGATATAGCGTACCGCTCTGGGGATATCCGCAGATTTTTCAATATAGGCCGGACCGTTCCCCGGCCCCACGCCCAGAGCGGGATTTCCGGAGCTGTACGCCGCCCGGACCATGGCTTCGCCGCCGGTGGCCAGAATCAGTCCCACATCCCGGTGCCGCAGGAGGGCGTTTGTACCGTCCATAGAGGGCTCACTGATACACTGGATCACCCCGTCAGGACATCCGGCTGCCTTGGCTGCCTGGATCATGACCCGGCAGGTTTCCAAAATGCAGTTGCGGGCATTGGGATGGGGGCTGATCACGATGGCATTGCCCGCCTTGATCGAAATAATCGTCTTATACATGGCGGTGGATGTGGGGTTGGTGGAGGGGATCAGCGCTGCCACCACGCCAACCGGTACCGCCACCTCCATGAGCCTCCGCTGCTTATCTTCCCGCAAAATGCCGATCGTGCGCATATCCCGGATAGCTTCCCAGGTCATAGCGCTGCCCAGTTGGTTTTTTATGACTTTGTCCTGCCAGCGGCCAAAACCCGTCTCCTCCGCCGCCATCTTCGCCAAGGGCTCCGCCTTGTCGGCGCATGCCTGCGCAACAGCACAGCAGATCCGGTCAATGGCCGCCTGGTCCAGCTCCGCCAGGCTCCGCTGGGCCTCCTTGGCCCGTGCCACCAGATTCCTTACCTCCTGGATTGAGCGCAGATCCTTGTCAAATTCCAAGATCATTCCTCCTCTCTATCATTCCACCAAATCAAAATACCTGTGGCACCTGGGCCACCTTCCGTACCGCGTCAGCAAATGCCTCGCAGGCCGCCCGGCAAGCTGCCTGGCTTCCAGCCAGCAAGCCCCCGGCAAAGTTGGTCTCTGTAGGCGGGCCATAAAACTTCTGCAATGTTACATCCGCCGCCTTGAGCGCCGCGTCGAGACCCACCATCGCTTCCACAGGCGGAGCGATCAAATACGCGATGGGCGTGCCCTCCTCCACTCCGGCCTCCCGGGAGAGGTAGCTGCCCGAGCGGGAGATACAGTGGGCAAAATAGACCACCCGGTCCCTCTCGTCAGCGGAAATAAAGGCTGCGTCCTCACGAATAAATTCCACAGCAGCCTCCAGTCCGCTGCGTACCGCCGCCGGGTCCGCTCCCGAGAGGATACCGATAAATTCTCCCGCCAGAGCGGTGCTGGCATTCGCCGATCCGGCGTACATACTCCTTGCATATACCACCTGGACCTCCGCCTTCTTCGTCGCCTCATCCAATGCGGCATAAGACACATCATCGCAGTCGGTGGTAATGAGGCCCAGGCTTCTGTGTCCCCGGGGGACAGCCAGGTGCAGAAGGAAGGCAGCATCTCCATTGGGGATCTCCTGAATACTGAGTATGGTAGTAGGGATGCGATCTCCTGTCATATTTGCCTCCTTACTGCCGCAATGCAACCCCGCTGGCCTTTTCCCGGTATACTTTCTCAATCAGGTCCACCAGATAAGCGCCTGCCTCCGCGGCGTTGATACCATCCCGATGAATATTGGATACCACCGTCCGCCGCGCCTCCGGCATGCCTACCCTGGCATTATAGGCAATATAGGCGCTCATACTCTCCGCGCTGCCTAGTCCCGGCCGCTCTCCGATGAGCACACATACCACCTTGGCTCCGAGAATCTCCGCCACCTGATCCTCTATTCCCACACGGCCAAAACGGACAAAGAACGGCGTACCTACTGTAAAGCCCCGCTGGCGCAGGCCCTCGATCAAAATTGCCAGAATGGTCTCTGCATTCGCTTCTATTGCTGTGGAGCTCAGTCCGTCGGCCAGGAAGATCTGCACATCCGGATTGGGCGTGCAGCGGGAGCGAATGGCTGCCTCCCCTTCTTCACAGAGCTGCCTCCCCAGATCCGGCCGGGTAAGGAATTGATTTTTCTCCACACAGCGGGACTGCACAGTGAAAAGTCCCAGACCTTCCACAAATTCCGGCGGCACATCCAGGAACACCGCATCCCGCGCCTTGGCATGATCTGCCCGCAGGGTCAACAGCGTCTGGGTATTAAGCCGGGGGCCCGTCCGCCCTACGCCAATTCGGGCGGTCGTCCGCTTCTTCATGCGCCGCATAGCCTCCGCATCGGCCGGTTCCGCCAGCAGAGTCGTCTGACGGCACTCTTTGGAAGCAATGTCCCGGCAGGGATTTTCTCCGCCGCAGCCCTTGCAGCAATCTCTCTCCGCCTCCAGCTGTTCCAGTACTGCCCGCACGATCTCTTCCACCAGTTTTTCATCCAGCATCCACATCACCTCCCGGCGGTAAACAGAGTGGGATCGCCGGCCCGGGCCGTAAGCCGGCCATTTTCCATGATTCCCATGCGCTCCAGCCACTGTTCAAAGGCCCGTATCGGTCTGAGATTGAGAATCTCACGAATGGTGTTGGCGTCGTGATAGGCATTGGTCTGATAGTTGAGCATTACATCGTCTCCGGCGGGAACGCCCAGGATGTAATTGACTCCAGCGCCGGCCAGCAGCAGGGAGAGATTCTCGATATCGTTCTGATCGGCCAGCATGTGATTGGTATAGCAGCAGTCGCACCCCATAGGCAGTCCCGTCAGCTTACCCATAAAGTGATCCTCCAGGCCAGCCCGGATCACCTGGCGGCTGTCATACAAATACTCCGGTCCAATAAATCCCACCACCGTATTCACCATAAAGGGGTGAAACGGGCGGGCAAAGCCATAGCAGCGGGCCTCCATGGTCACCTGGTCGGCGCCGTGATGGGCATCGGAGCTCAGCTCACTGCCCTGCCCGGTCTCAAAATACAGGACATCGGGCCCTTTTGCCGTTCCCCGCTCCTGCAGCAGCGCCAGCGCTTCCCGCACCGTCTCGGCAGAAAAGCCGAAGGCACTGTTGCCCTTCTGGCTGCCCGCAATGGACTGAAAAATCATGTCGCAGGGTGCTCCGCGTTTTACCGCCTCAATCTGGGTAGTGATATGGCCCAGAACGCATATCTGCGTGGGGATCTCGTAGCGGTTCTTGATCTCGTCAAAGCGCTTGAGGACATCTGATAATCCGGCAACAGCGTCATTGACCGGATTGAGCCCCAAAAGAGCATCTCCGCAGCCATAGCTGAGTCCCTCCAGCAGTGATGCCGTGATCCCTTCCACATTGTCAGTAGCATGGTTGGGCTGCAGCCGTGTGGAGAGGCATCCCCGCTCTCCGATGGTGGTATTGCAGGTGGCGGTAATGCGGATCTTGTTGGCTGCATAGATGAGATCCAGATTGCTCATCAGCTTGCACACACCTGCAATTACCTCCGCCGTCAAGCCCCGGGAGAGCGTCTTGAGGTCCTGTTCCGTGGTATTGTAATCCAGGATATATTCCCGCAGCTGCGCCATGGTCCAGCCCCGGATTCTGCGGTAAACTTCCTCGTCTACACCGTCCTGAATCATCCGGGTGACTTCGTCGTCCTCATAAGGGACCACCGGATTTTCCCGCAGATCGCTGACGAGAAATTCGCTGAGCACCACCTTTGCTGCAATTCGCTCCAACCCGGAAGCTGCTGCCAGCCCGGCCAGGATATCTCCCGATTTTTCCTCATTGGCCTTAGCCAGAACCTCCTTTACTGACGAAAAGGAAAACGTCTGCCCGTGCAGCACTGTAGACAGCTTCATGGATCCTCCTCCCTTCCTCTTTGTGCCCGAGTCCCTGTCTGTCTCGGACCGGTCAGCCGAAAATCAGGGTCTTTACCACCACCGGTACTGCCAGGTTCTCTACCACAGGCTGCCCAAGGTCGATATAGTCCCCTTCCTTAACCACAATATCGTCCAGGGCCAGCACCGGCCGGTGCGTCTGTCCCTGAAAGGCAAAGCCCAAGGCTTTGGCCATGTCCCGTTCCAGCAGTATCAGTATCGGCGACTGGGAAGGCATCGACTCCTCCCACGCCCGGGCAATAGCCCCGGCCGCCAATTTCAGCTGGCGGTAGTCCGGGTTGGCAAGGCCCGTCATAGCCAGCGCCAGCTGTTCACTGCCGCATTGTCTCTGAAACCACGAAAGGCGCTGGGCAAGTGCCCCACTTTCTCCGTCAAAGCACTGCTGTTCCTCCTGTGCCGTCAGGCGCAGCACCGGAAGGTTTTTTATGGGCAGCAGCTGCTGTGAAATCGAGACCGTACTTCCGGAAACCGATGTGGTATAGGTTCCCGCTCCCACCACTGTGGCACGGATGGTCTCTGCAGCATCCAGCCAGGCTATCCGCCCCAGTGCTCCGTTATTTTTGATGGAGCGTCCCAAAAGTACCCCGATATCTCCATACTGTACAGCATCTTCTCTTTCAGACGACATACAGTCGGCCACGCCGCCGGAAAAACACAAATAACGTATTCTGCGAGGTGGAGAGAACCAGGAGCTTCCCGGCGTACGCACCCGACGCAGCAAACCGTCCTCCGGCAAAATACCTACCGCCCGCGCGATCAGATCCGCCATGCGGTCTGTAATGCGGCTGAGTGCCTCAGCTGAAGTGCGCTCTCCCACACAGAGGGGAACGCCAACATCCTCCGCTACGGCCCTGGCTGCCGGTGAGACAGATTCTACCTTGAGATCCTCCGACACGCGGATCAACCGACCACCGATATCCAGACAGCCTGTACTGACGGTTTCTCCCCCGTCAAATGCCACCAGATTGGTGGTCCCGCCGCCAATATCCAGGTTGACTACCACGCAGTCCTTCTCCATGCTCTGGCGCCATGCGCCGCTTCCTTTGCCTGCCAGAATCGATTCCAGATCCGGTCCCGCCGTGGATACGACGAAATCTCCCGCAAAGCCACTGAGCTTTTCCAGCACCGCCGCAGCATTCTCTTTGCGGGCGGATTCCCCTGTAATAATGACCGCTCCCGTTTCTACATCCCGGCTCTGGCAGCCAAAGGACATGTACTCCTTCTCCACGATCTTCTGGACCCCGTCACTGTCAATCCGTTCTAAGGAAAACAGAGGCGTAGTGTAGATTCCGCTGCGGTAGACCACACGCTTGTCAGAAATTGCGATTCGCGGAACAGAGAAATAGCCCGCCGCATTTTCCACGGAAAGCCGACTGAATATGATCTGTGTGGTGCTGGTGCCAATGTCCACACCTACGCTCAGCATTTCTCTGACAGCCATTTTTCCTCCGTTCCGCCCTCTAAAAAACATAATGGCCAAGGCGATGAGTGCTCATCGCCTTGGCCATACTGCCTTTTTTCTCCCGCCCTGTTGCGGGATCATAAAATCAATTGCCTAAATTACTGTCAAAATGAAACTGTACGGATGTCCCCTCCGGGCCAGACTTGACCCAGAGTTTTCCTCCAAGCTTCCCTTCCACTGTGGCTCGTACAATGCTCATGCCCAGGCTTCCCTTCCGCACGTTCTCCGGGCAGAACCCCACGCCATCATCCTCGATAGCAATGGAACTGTTCATTCGGCCGTAGCAGGATCGAATCACGATCTGACCGGAATCCCGCTGGGGAAAAGCATGCTCAATGGCATTGTTGATCAATTCGCTGACCACCAGAGAAACTGAGGTAGCACAGTCAGGAGACAGGCGCAAATCGTCACCCTCTACTCGGATAACAATAGACTTGCCATCCGGGACAAGTCCCTGGAAGTTTCGCCGCAGCTTGTCCAGCAGTTCTGTGCTGCTGACATAGGTCCGCTGCTCTCCTGATGGTGTTAACGTTAATATATCATGGATCGTTGCAATAGACAAGACCCGATTGACATTTTCCTGTAGGATCTTCCGGGTCTCTTCACTTTCCGTTTTCCTTGCCTGCATGTTCAGCATACTGGCAATCAGCTGAAGATTGTTCTTTACCCGGTGGTGGATCTCCCGCATCGCAATGGTATTTTGATCGTACGTCCGCATTGCCAGCTGGGTATTGCTCATATTCTCCACAGTCCGCTCCAGCGCTCGATATTTCTTTGCCCGGAGGATATCTTCACTGATATCCCGTTCAGCAATCAGTACTCCAGCCATCGGGATGCTCACTCCCGCCAGAGGAACGATGCTCTGCTTGACTTCTCTTCCTTCCTGCGTGGTGGCCTTCAGATCATGCCGGCATAATCCGGTTTGAAACACCTGATACACCGCCGGCTCCCTGTCCTGATAGGCTTTCTCCCCCACTACCGACTGTCGATATAATCCTCGGACACTTTGAGGGCTTCCCTGGGCGGCCACCACAGCTATACCGCTGCGGTTCATGCAGTCGATAAACACATCGACCTGAAACAGCTCCGCCATGATCGGCAACAACGCCTCCACCTTTTCCAAACGGCAGATATCCTTCTCAGTCAGCCAAGTCTCCGCTCGGCACACCTCTCTCAGTGTCATGGATTTACCTCTGCAGTTCCTGAATCAGCTTGTGGGCTGCTGCATCCATGGAGCAGCCGTGCTTCTCCGCTTCCCGTGCAATATATCGAAAGGCAGCAGATTCGCTCATCTGCCGTTTCTTCTGCAAAAGCCCTTTGGCCAGATCCACGCTCTGCCGCCGGCTGCGCTGTTCCACAATGGTCTTGGCCAACTGGGCAATGGGCATCCTTTTGTCCATGGCCATACGGCGCAGTTCGTGGTAAGCCTGGGTCTCCGTTACACCCAGCTCCTTTGCCAGGTAGCCTTGGGCCCGGGCAATGAGTTTATTCTCCTCTACTTGCCGCAGCGCCTGCTCCGCCTCCCGCCGGCTTGTCTGCAGACGACGGCTTTGGGCAAGCGCCACTTCAATCACCGGGAGGAGCTGCCTTTGCTCTACGGGTTTGACCAGATATCCGGTCACACCGATCCGGTTGGCCTGTTCCACAATATCCCTTTCCCCAAACGCCGTGATCAGTACGACACACTCTGCCAGGTTCTCCTTCAGAATCGTCTCTGCTGCTGTCAGTCCATCAAATACCGGCATTTTTACATCCATCAGGACCACGTCCGGGTGCACCTGGCGGCATAGCGCAATCGCATCAAACCCATCGCCAGCCTCTCCCAAAACCGAAAATTCCAGCTCAGAAAGCATGTCTGCAAGATCCATTCTGGTGATAGGCTCATCATCCACAATGACTACCGTTTGCATGCGTCCCCTCCTATCTGCAAGCTCCCCTGTATTGTATTTCTTGCAAACAATATTGTCAAACCTTTCTTACCCTGCAATCATGCAAGGATACTAAGTTCCCCTTTCAACGGAAAAATTACAGGCCATTTCTCAGATCTTTGTCCGCTCTGTTACAGGTCCGCTGAACGAGGCAGCAGTCAGCTCTCTGAGCAGCTTCTCAGTATCCAGCCTGTAGCGGCCGCAGAACTCCTCCAGAGTCTCAAACATATGATTACACATTACGCACTCGCCGATGACGTCGTCGTAGCGGCGGAACACCTCCTGGGTTTCCTGATGGTCACACAGGATATCCAGGATTGTCATGTCTCTCCGAATCATAAACTGCCCCTCCCCTTTCCCGGTTTGATTTTCTTGCCCTCAGTATACGCTTCTCCAGTGTCACTGTAAAGCCGGAGGGGCAAACAACCTGTGAAAAGCCAAAATAGCATCTGGTCTGTATGTCCATATTTATGGCACAACTGTCAGTAAAATTTTTTGGTAACCAAAAAATTTGTTTGCTTTTGCTAAAATTTATGATATGATAAAGATATATTCATACAGGTTACCCAACGCTGACAGAGGGAGGCAAGCCCCGCCATGAAAGTGAACCATTCCAGCAACGAGGCCCTTTTCCAGCTAAACGGTGTGCCGCCGCTTGGCACAGCGGTATCTCTGGCCCTGCAGCACCTGGTAGCAATGATGGTGGGCTGTGTGACACCCGCCATTATCATTGCCAACGCCATCGGCCTCTCCCAGGCAGACCAGGTCATTCTCATCCAGGCCTCCCTGGTCATGTCGGCGGTGTCCACTCTCCTGCAGCTCTATCCCATCGGCGGACGGCTGGGCTCCGGCCTGCCTGTGATCATGGGTGTGAGCTTTGCCTATGTCCCCAGCATGCAGGCGGTGGCCTCTGCGGAGCAAGGAATTGCCGCTATCTCCGGCGCCATGATCGTGGGCGGCGTGGTGGCCATCCTGGTGGGGCTTTTTGTCAAGTACATCCGGCCATTGTTCCCGCCGGTGATCACCGGTACGGTGGTGTTCACCATCGGCCTTTCCCTGTACCCCACTGCCATCAACTACATGGCCGGTGGCACCGGTAATACCGCAGAGACCATCAGCGCCAGCGGGCTGTCCCTGTCTCTGGTTTACGGCTCCTGGCAAAACTGGCTCATGGCAGCCATCACCCTGGCGGCGGTGATGGTTCTTAACCACTATGCCAAGGGCCTGTGCAAGCTGGCCTCCATCCTTATCGGCATGGCCTTCGGCTACGTGGTGTCCATGGCCTTCGGCATGGTGAGCTTCGCCGACGTGGCAGAGGCCTCCTGGTTCTCTGTTCCCAAATTCCTCCATTTCGGCATTGCCTTTGAGCCCGCCTCCTGCATCGCTATCGGCCTCCTTTTCGCCATCAACTCCATCCAGGCCATCGGCGACTTCACCGCCACTACGATGGGCGGATTAAATCGGGAGCCCACCACCCGGGAGCTCCAGGGAGGTATCGTCTGCTACGGCGTCACCAACATCCTGGCTGCTTTCTTCGGCGGCCTGCCCACTGCCTCCTATTCCCAGAATGTGGGCATCGTGACCACCAACAAGGTGGTCAATCGGGTGGTCTTTGCCATGACCGGCGGTTTCCTCCTGCTGGCTGGGATCTCTCCCAAATTTGCCGCCCTCCTCACCACCATTCCCCAGTGCGTTTTGGGCGGCGCCACGGTGACGGTGTTCTCCACCATCGCCATGACCGGCATGAAGCTCATCGCCTCCCAGGACCTGACGGCCCGGAACACCACCATTGTGGGTCTCTCTGCTGCTCTGGGCGTGGGGATTTCCCAGGCCTCCGAGGCCCTCAGCCAGTTCCCGGAGGCGTTCACCATGGTGTTCGGACAGTCTCCCGTGGTGATCGCAACTATCATGGCGGTGCTGCTGAACCTGATTTTGCCCAAGGAGAAATGAAAAAACGAACGCCGGATGGAAACCCATCCGGCGTTTTTATTTAGGGGGCGGGGCGCTCAGATCTCCCGGCGGCCCTCTAGGGCCCGCATCAGCGTGGCGTCGTCGGCGAACTCCAGATGTCCGCCCACGGGAATGCCGTAGGCCAGGCGGGTCACCCGCACGTCAAAGGGCTTTAAGAGCCTGGCGATGTACATGGCTGTGGCCTCCCCCTCCGTGTCCGGATTGGTGGCCATGATGACTTCCTTCACCTCGCCGCTGGCCACCCGCTCCACCAGGGATTTGATGGCCAGGTCGTCCGGCCCCACGTGGTTCATGGGAGAGATGACGCCGTGGAGCACGTGATACCGGCCGTTGTACTCCCTGGCCCGCTCTATGGCGGCCACGTCCCGGGGATCCGCCACCACGCAGATAACGGAGCCATCCCGCTTGGGGGAGGCGCAGATGGGACACAGCCCCCCGGCGGTCAGGTTCCGGCACACCGGACAGCAGGTGACGGTTTTCTTGGCCTCCAGGATGGCGTCGGCAAAGGCCTGGGCCTCCTCCATGGGCAGGCTCAGTACGTGGAAGGCCAGCCGCTGGGCGGACTTGCCGCCGATACCGGGCAGCCGTGCAAACTGCTCCACCAGATTTTCCAGAGGCGCGGGAAAGTATTCCATAGGTCCTTATCCTCTCAGTTCCTTGATACGCTGGGGAATATCGGCGGCCTTGTATACGGCGCTGCCTGCCACCAGCACGTTGGCGCCGTTCTCGATGACCACCTTGCAGGTGACGGGGTCCACGCCGCCGTCCACCTCCAGCTCGCAGCCGGGGTTCTTCTCGTCGATCCACTGGCGGATCTGCCGGAGCTTTGGCATCATGTCCGCCATAAAGGACTGGCCCCCAAAGCCCGGCTCCACCGTCATCACCAGAATGATGTCGCACTGCTCCAGGAAGGGCAGCACCGCCTCGGCGGGCGTCTTGGGCTTTACCACCACCCCGGCCTTCTTGCCCTTGCCGTGGATCAGCTCCAGGCAGCGGCGGGTGTTCTCCTCGGTGTCCGCCTCCACATGGACGGTGACGATGTCCGCACCGGCGTCACAGAACTGCTCCACGTACCGCACCGGCCGCTCGATCATCAGGTGGACGTCCAGGGGCAGCTCCGTGGTGGGGCGGATGGATTTCACCACCGGAATGCCGATGGTGATGTTGGGGACGAAGAGGCCGTCCATCACATCCACATGGACGTAGTCGGCGGAGCTGACCTTGCGGATATCCCGCTCAAGATTTGCAAAATCGGCGGAGAGGATGGAGGGGGAAATTTTGATCATAAGGCGCACTTCCTTTTTGTAAAAAATCTTCTCCACAGGGCGGACAGCCCCTCCGGCGGCAGCGGCGGCGAGGCACAGCCGGAGGCTGGGCTTCATAGGATACGATACGCGGCAACAGCGACCGGCGGCGGGGCCGGAGATCCCGTCCTGCGCCGTTCCCTGCCCCCCGGCCTGCGTCCCGGGCGCGCCGCATCATATAAAGGAGGCCGTCGGAGCGAAAGCTCCGGCGGCCTCTCAGCGTACATGGGCCGGAAAATGGGCCCTTTTGGAGAAAAAGAGCCCGCTCCAAGGCCAGTATAGCAAAGCCCGATGGGAAAATCAAGGCGCAGGGGCAAAGGCCTCGCTGTCGATCAGGGCCTGGATGTCGGCCACCAGGCGACTGAGGTGGAAGCCGTCGCACACGGCGTGGTGGACCTGGATCGCCAGGGGAAGCCTTGTCCGTCCTCCCTCCTCCTGGAACCGGCCCATGGTGAAGATGGGCGGCAGGTAGTCGTAGCCCCGCTGGAGGTTCAGGTTAAAGCCGGTGAAGGAGGCCCAGGGGATCATGGAGACCGGGAAGGTATTGGGGGGCGTGTCGTCCTGGGGAGCGAAGCCCTCTGCGGAGCCCCAGCGGGCCAGGGCATCCTCATAGGAGCGGAAAAATACGGAGACATCCGGGTCATAGGGGCACCAGAGGCTGGAAAAGGTCTCCGTCTCCCGGTGAAACACGGTGAAGGCGGGATGGACGATGTCATAGTATCCCGGCTGCCCCGCCCCGTCCAGGGACATCCGGAATTCCCGCCGGGCATTCACCGCCCGGGAGAGGCAGTAGAGCATGGCGGGATAGAGCTTGCAGCCCCGCTGCCGGATGGGGGTGATGTCCAGGGATACGGTCATGCTGTAGGTGCAGGGGACCTGGGAGAAGTAGTGGGCAAACCAAGGCTCCCGGGACCAGCTGCTGCGGTCCACAGGGGTAAAGTCGGCCATAAGGGCCCTCCTTTCCAATAGCGAAAACCGGGCGGGACGTTTTCGTCCCGCCCGGCAGGCAACAAAGAGGTGCAGGCGATCAGCCCATGGCCTTGACCACGGCAGCGCAGCGGGGGCAGAGGGTGGGGTGCTCGCTGTCGGAGCCCACACCGGCGCTGTGCTTCCAGCAGCGCTCGCACTTCTCGCCGGAGGCCTCGCTGACGGCCACGGCAAGGCTCTCCCCTACCGTAACGGTAGCCTGGGACACGATGAAGAGATCTGCCAGCTCCTGGGCGTCCATCTCGCTGAGGAAGGCGTCCTCGGCGGGCACGGTGACGGCCACGGCGGCCTCCAGGGCCTTGCCGATCTTCTTCTCCGCCCGGGCGCTCTCCAGAGCGCCGTTGACGGCGGTGCGTACGGTGATGATCTTATCCCACTTGGCCATCACGTCCTCGCTGAGGGCGTAGTCGGCAAAGGGCTGGTTCATCTCGTTGAGGACCACGTTCCGGCCGTCGTCGCCCTCACGGTGGGGCATAGCCTGCCAGATCTCGTCGCAGGTAAAGGCCAGGATGGGGGCGAAGAGCTTGGTGATGGTATCCAGGATCAGCCACAGGGCGGTCTGGGCGCTGCGGCGGCTGAGACTGTCGGTGCCATCGCAGTAGAGGCGGTCCTTGATGATGTCCAGATAGAAGCTGGAGAGCTCCACCACGCAGAAGTCGTTGATGGCGTGGCTCACCACGTGGAACTCGTAGTTGTCGTAGGCGGCAAAGCACTTGGCAATGAGCTGGTTGAGCTGGGTGACAGCCCAGCGGTCCAGCTCCAGCATCTCCTCGGGAGACACCAGGTGGTTGGCGTCAAAGCCGGAGAGGTTGCCCAGGCAGTAGCGGGCGGTGTTGCGGAACTTCAGGTAGTTCTGGCTCAGCTGCTTGAAGATGTTGTCGCTGCAGCGGACATCCACGTGGTAGTCGGCAGAGCCGGCCCACAGACGCAGCAGGTCTGCGCCGTACTTCTTGAAGATGTCGGCGGGGTCCACGCCGTTGCCCAGGGACTTGTGCATGGCCTTGCCCTCGCCGTCCACGGTCCAGCCGTGGGTGATGCACTCCTTGAAGGGCGCGCCCTGGCCCAGGGCGCCCACGGCGGTGAGCAGGGAGGACTGGAACCAGCCGCGGTACTGGTCGAGGCCCTCGAGGTACATCGTGGCGGGCCAGAAGCCCTGATCCTTCTTCATCGCGGCGAAGTGCGTGGAGCCGGAGTCGAACCAGCCGTCGAGCGTGTCCTCCTCCTGTCTCTTATACACATCTCC
>OJPZ01000498.1_pt1 | contig 19329 bp, 14 predicted proteins | sample 1598611 | NCBI WGS metagenome assembly OJPZ01 (sample SAMN03922494, study PRJEB24848) | human gut metagenome | isolation source: stool sample | host: Homo sapiens | place: Germany | collected 2011-11
GGGCCGATGGCGCTCACCTGGGCCAGCCGGTCGGTAATGGCCTTGGGCGGGTCGAAATCCGGATAGCCCTGGGCCAGGTTGATGGCGCCGCAGGCCAGGGAAATACGGGTCATACGGCGGATGACGGAGTCGGTAAATTGTTCTGTCTTACGGCTGATGTCCTTCATAATGGTATTCCTTCTTTCTCTCTCTGCTGAATTAACGCATACCCATGGCTGCGGGGTCCGCGGGAGTGATCCCCGCGGCGCGCAGGAGATGGTCTACCTTGTCCGTATCCGCCACCCGGAAGATCATAAAGGCTTGATCGCCGCTGCGGCCAAAGGCGGAATACATATATTCCACATCCACCTGGTGTTGGGCAAAGACCTCCATCACGGCGGCTAGGCCGCCGGGGGCGTCCGGCACCCCCACCGCCACTACCGGGGTCATGGAGAGGATGAAGCCCTTTTCCAGCAGCACGGAGGCCGCCCGTTCAGGCTGATCGGCGATGAGGCGAAGCACCCCATAGTCGGTGACCTCGGCGATATTGATGGCCCGCAGGTCGATCTGGCTGGCGGAGAGGGTGGAGGTGATTTCCGCCAGCTGGCCAGGTCGGTTTTCCAGAAACACAGAAATCTGATGAATCGTCATAACGGATGGGCTCCTTTCTTAGATCTTCCGCTTGTCGATGACCCGCACGGCCTTGCCTTCGCTGCGCTGGATGGACTTGGGGGCCACCAGCCGCACCTTGGCGTAGATGCCCAGCATGGCCTTGAGGGCGTTGACCAGCTGCTTCTCCCGATTGGCCACCTGGCTGAGCTGGTCGGAGAAGGCGTCGGGGGTCATTTCCACCTGGACCTCCAGCACGTCGGAGTTGTTGATCCGCTCCACGATGATCTGGTAGTTGGCGGCGTAGCCCTGCTCCAACAAGACCGTCTCGATCTGGGAAGGGAATACGTTGACGCCCTTTACGATGAGCATATCGTCGCTGCGGCCCATGGGCTTGGACATTTTGATGTGGGTCCTGCCACAGGAGCAGGGTTTGGAGGACAGCACGCAAATATCCCGGGTACGGTACCGGAGCAGGGGGAAGGCCTCCTTGGTGATGGAGGTAAATACCAATTCGCCCTTGGAGCCTTCGGGAAGCACCTCGCCGGTGACGGGATCGATGATCTCGGCGATGAAGTGGTCCTCGTTGATGTGCATCCCCGTCTGCTCGGCGCACTCGTAGCTGACCCCGGGGCCGCTGAGCTCTGTAAGACCATAGATGTCGTAGGCCTTGATCCCCAGCTTGCGCTGGATATCCTGGCGCATCTCCTCGCTCCAGGCTTCCGCGCCGAAGATGCCGGCCTTGAGCTTGAGCTTGTCCCTTAGGCCCCGCTCAATGGCGGTTTCCGCCAGATACGCCGCATAGGAAGGGGTGCAGCACAGGATGGTGGAGCCCAGGTCCACCATAAACTGGAGCTGCCGGTCCGTATTGCCCGAGGACATGGGCAGGGTGAGACAGCCCACCTTATGGCTGCCCCCATTCAGACCAGGACCGCCGGTGAACAGACCGTAGCCATAGCTGACATGGCACACGTCCTCGTTGGTGCCGCCGGCCGCCACGATGGCCCGGGCGCAGCAATCTTCCCACAGATCCAGGTCATGCTGGGTATAGAAGGCCACCACCCGCTTGCCGGTGGTGCCGGAGGTGGACTGGATGCGCACGCAGTCCTTCAGGGGCCGGGCGGTGAGGCCGTAGGGATAGGCTTCCCTTAGGTCGTCCTTGGTGACAAAGGGCAGCTTATGTAGATCCGCAACGCCCTTAATATCGCCAGGGGTCAGGCCCTTTTCTTCCATCTTTTTACGGTAGTAGGGGACATTGTCCCAGACGTTCTGCACCTGTTTGACCAGGCGTTCATTTTGCCAGGCCAGGATCTGCTCCCGGCTGGCGCATTCGATCTCGGGTTGGTAGTAGCGTTCCATGTTGGGGTCGTGTTCCTTTCTTATGGGTAAAAAAGATCGATTGGCTGGGCCGCAGCCCGGCTCAATTTGTTGGATTTACGCGCTGGCCCCCAGGGCGAAGGCCCGCAGGTTCAGCTCCAGGAATTTGGGAGGCACGCTCTCGCGGATGGCCTGTTCCCATTCCGCCTGGGAGAAGTCAAAGCTCTTGGACAGACGGCCCAACAATACGATGTTTACCGCCTTGGCAGAACCGGCTTCCTCCGCCAGGGAAAGGGCGTCAAAGGCATCCACATCCATGCCCGCCTGGCGCATCTTTTCCACCAGGCACTGGGGGTATTGGGCGGCGCCGGTGATTACAGGCATGGGGTTGATCTGCTGGGTGTTGGTGACGATCCGGCCGCCGGGCTTAAGGTATTCCGTCCAGCGGGCGGCTTCCAGCAATTCAAAAGAGAGGATGAAATCCGCCTGCCCCTTGTCGATGATGGGGGAATAGACCTTGCCCCCATAGCGCACATAGGTCACCACCGAGCCGCCCCGCTGGCTCATGCCGTGCACCTCCGAGACCTTTACGTCATAGCCCCGGCTCAAAAACAGCTTGCCCAGCAGCTTGCTGGCCAACAGGGAGCCCTGGCCCCCTACGCCGACGATCATGATATTTTTGGTTTCCATGCTCATCCCTCCTTGGAAGCCTTCAGGGCACCGAAGTTACAAAGCTGTTCGCACACGCCGCAGCCGGTACACAGGGTATTGTCGATCATGGCCTTGCCATCCTGCATGCTGATGGCCGGGCAGCCGATCTTCATGCACATGCGGCAGCTCTTGCAAGCCTCCCGATCCACGGTAAGGGGCGCTTTATGCTTCACATATTTGAGCAGGGCGCAGGGCCGGCGGGAGATGATGACAGAGGGCTCCTCGGCGGCTACTTCTTCCTTTATAACTGTGTCGCACTGCTTTAGGTCGTAGGGGTCCACCACCCGTACCCGGGGAATGCCGATGGCCTTGCACAGGGCCACCAGGTCCACCTTGGCGGCGGGATCGCCCTTGAGGTTATAGCCGGTGGTGGGATTTTGCTGATGGCCGGTCATACCGGTGATGGAGTTATCCAGGATGATCACCGTGCTGTTGGACGCATTGTAGGCCACGTTCACCAGGCCCGTCATGCCGGAATGCATGAAGGTGGAATCCCCGATCACTGCCACGACCTTGCCATCTGGCGCGCCCTGGGCTTTATTGAACCCATGCAGCCCTGAGATGGAAGCGCCCATACACACCACCGCGTCGATGGCGTTCAAGGGAGCCACAGCCCCTAGGGTATAGCAGCCGATATCCCCCATGACGGTGAGTTTCTGCTTGGCCAGGGTATAGAACAGGCCACGATGGGGGCAGCCTGCGCACATCACTGGCGGCCGGGGGGGGATCTGGGCGTCCAAGGCCTTGCCGCTGGGAACCGGCAACCCCAGCTTTGCAGCCACAAGGTTCTGGGAAAGCTCGTCGATGGGCGGGAAATAATCCTTGCCGCACAGGGCCAGGCCCAGGCTCCGGCAATGGGCCTCGATGAAGCCGTCCAACTCCTCTACCACCACCAGCAGCTTCACCGAGGCGGCAAAATCCTTGATCAGCTGGTCCGGCATGGGATAGGCCATGCCCAGCTTCAATACCGGATAGGTATCCCCGCAGACTTCCTTTACATATTGATAGCTGGTGCTGTGGGTAATGATGCCGATGTCATTGCAGCTGCCTTTCTCCCAACGGTTGGCAGGGGTGGTTTCCGCATATTGGCGCAGGGCCTCCAGCCGTTCCTCCACCACGGGATGGCGCCGCTTGGCGTAACCAGGCATCATGATATACTTTTGGGGGTTTTTCACATAGGGCTTCTGGGGCGGCTCCTGCCGGGGGCTGGTCTCCACCAGGCTTTGGGCGTGGGCGACCCGGGTGCACATCTTCAACAGCACCGGGGTGTCAAACTGCTCGGAAATGGTATAGGCCAGCTTGGCAAAGGCCAAGGCTTCCTCCGAATCTGCAGGCTCCAGCATGGGGAGCTTGGCGGCCATGGCATAGTGGCGGGAATCCTGCTCATTTTGGGAGCTGTGCATCCCCGCGTCGTCCGCTACGCCGATGACCATGCCGGCGTTTACGCCTGTATAGGAAATGGTAAACAGGGGATCTGCCGCAACGTTCAGGCCCACGTGCTTCATGCCGCAAAAGCTGCGGCGGCCGGCCAGGGCAGCCCCGAAGGCCGCCTCCATGGCGACTTTTTCATTGGGCGCCCATTCTGCGTAGATCTCTTCATACTTGGCGGCAAACTCGGTAATCTCCGTGCTGGGCGTGCCGGGATAGCTGGACACCATGGCGCATCCAGCCTCATAAAGGCCCCGGGCCGCCGCTTCATTACCGAGCATCAGTGTTTTCATGGCGGTTCCTCCTTAGAAATAATATGGCAAAGGGCTGGCGGCCGCAGCGCGGCCCCCGCCCCAAAGCTTCTATAGGCTCCCTTGCTTAGGGAATTTCCACACCCGACTCCCCGATGGAATCCGTGACCGTTACGGTAACCGTTTGGCCATAGCAGGCAAATACGCGCTCCACGTGTTCTTGGGAGACCTGGGGTGTAACCGCGCTGACCAAAGGCGTAACCACCAGGCTCAGCAGCATCACGAAGGCCCCGCAATTGATGGGGGATTGGAGCCAGGCCGGGAAGGACGATTGGAAGAACATGTTCAGCAGCATCAACCCTACGCCTAGGATGTAGCTGACCCATACGGCAGCCACGGTGGTCCGCTTGCTGTAGAGGCCGTACAGGTAGGGCCCCAAGAACGCGCCGGCCATGGCGCCCCAGGAGAGGCCCATCAGCTGGGCGATAAAGGCGAAATTGTACTTGTACTGGACAATGGCGATGACCGCGGAAAGCACGATGAACAGTACGATCAACAGGCGGATGGTACGCAATTGCCTAGTTTCATTTATATTAGCACACTTTTTTTTCTCAATCAAATCCAATGTGAGGGTGGAACTGGCGGTCAGCACCAGGGAAGAAAGGGTGCTCATGGAAGCCGCCAATACCAACACCACCACCAGCCCCAGCAGTACGGGAGAGAAGTGGCGGAACATGGTGGGGATGATCACGTCATAGCCCTGGGCAGCCACGTCCACTTCCCCTGTGAGCAGCCTGCCGAAGCCGCCTAAGAAGTAGCAGCCCCCCGCCACCACCACGGCGAACAGGGTGGAGATCACCGTACCCTTTACGATGGCCGCCTCGTTTTTGATGGCGTAAAACTTTTGGGTCATCTGGGGCAAGCTCCAGGTGCCCAGGGAGGTGAGGATCACCACGGCGGTCAGGTTAAAGGGGTCTGGCCCAAAGAAGGAGGTAAAGATACCCGGGGTATCCGTTACGCTGGTATCCACCACCCGGGCCAGGGCGTCCATGGCCATAGAAAGCCCGCCAAATTGTTTGAGGGCCGCGATGGTGATGATCACAATGCCCCCCAGCATGATGATGCCCTGGATAAAATCGTTGATCACCGTGGCCATGTAGCCGCCGGCCACCACATAGATGGCGGTGAGTAGGGTCATGATGAGGATGCACAGGGAGTAGTCGATGGAAAAGGCCATGGCAAAAAGCCGGGATAGGCCGTTGTACAAGGACGCAGCATAGGGAATGAGAAACACGAATACGATCAGCGCGGCGCCAATGCCCAGGTTCCGGTTATTATAACGCTTTTCAAAGAAATCGGGCATGGTTTTGCTCTGCAGGTGCTGGGTCATGACCCGGGTGCGGCGGCCCAAAATGGTCCAGGCCAGGTAGGAGCCGATGATGGCGTTGCCCAGGCCGATCCAGGTGGAAGAGATGCCGTACTTCCAGCCGAACTGGCCGGAGTACCCTACTAGAATGACCGCGGAAAAATAGGAGGTGCCGTAAGCAAAGGCGGTAAACCAGGCACCCACCGAGCGGCCGCCCAGGACAAATCCATCCACGCTGCCTGCGTGGCGGCGGCAATACAGGCCGATCAGAATCATCAAGCCAAAGAATACCACCAGCATAAACAGCTTAATCGCCATATCCATAATGCAAATCCTCCATTTATAATATTCGGCGCCTACGCCGGGCGTCTACCCAGCTAGGCGCCGCCGTCGTTAATTGGTCGTCTGGGCCTCCACCAAGCGGCTGCGGCCATAACGCTCCCGCAGCACCGGCTTTTCGATCTTGCCGGTGGCATTCCGGGGAACTGGGGCAAAGATGATGCGGCGGGGCCGCTTATACCGGGGCAGCTCCTTGCAGAACTGGTTGATCTCCTCGGCGGTGCATTCCATGCCCTCCTTGATCTCGATGATGGCGGCTGCGATCTCCCCCAGCCGCTTATCCGGCAGGCCGATCACCGCTGCATCCTTGATCTTATCGTGTTTGCGTAAAAAGTCCTCGATCTGGACTGGATACAGGTTTTCCCCGCCGGAGATGATCACGTCCTTCTTCCGGTCCACCAGATAGATGAATCCATCATCGTCCATGCGGGCCATATCCCCGGTATACAGCCAGCCGTTTTTCAACACTTCTGCAGTGGCCTCCGGGTTCTTGTAATAGCAGCGCATCACCCCGGGGCCCCGGACGATCAGCTCGCCCACCTGGCCTTGGACCACCTCGTTGCCCTGCTCATCCACGATCTTGGCCGCCCACAGATAGCCGGGCTTGCCGATGGCCCCCACCTTTTCGATGTTCTCTACCCCCAGATGCACGCAGCCCGGCCCAATGGATTCGCTTAGGCCATAGTTGGTATCGTACTGGTGATGGGGAAATACCTTTTGCCAACGGTGGATCAGGCTGGGGGGCACCGGCTGGGCGCCGATGTGCATCAGCCGCCACTGCTCCAGGTAATAATGGGATAGATCCATCTTGCCGGATTCAATGGCGTCCAGAATATCCTGGGCCCAGGGTACCAGCAGCCATACAATGGTGCACTTTTCCTCGGTGATGGCCCGCAAGATCCATTCGGGCTTTACCCCCCGCAGCAGCACCGCCCGGCTGCCGGACATTAGGCTGCCAAACCAGTGCATCTTGGCCCCGGTATGATATAGGGGCGGGATGCACAGGAATACATCCTCTCGGGTCTGGCCGTGGTGCTTTTGCTCGGTTTGGCAGGCGCACATCAGGGCCAGATGGCTGTGGAGAATGGCCTTGGGGAAGCCGGTGGTGCCGGAGGAGAAATAGATGGCCGCCAGGTCGTCCTCGGTAAAGCTCACCGGCGGCGCCTCCCGGGAACAATAGCCCATCAGCTCCCATAGGGGCTCCCCATAGGCGGGCAGATCCTTGCCCAGATAAAACCGGGTATGCACCTTGGGGATCTGATCGATGATGGGGTCTAGCCGGCTAACGAATTCCGGCCCGAACACCAGCACCTCCACATCCGCCAGGCCCAGGCAATACTGGATCTCCTCGCTGGTATAGCGGAAGTTCAAGGGCACCGCCAGGCACCCCGCCTTCAGGATGCCAAAATAGATGGGCAGCCACTCCAGACAATTCATCAGCAATATGCCCACCTTGGTCCCCTTTTTCACCCGCCGGCTCAGCAGCAGGTTGGCGAACCGGTTGGCATTTTTATCAAACTGGGACCAGGTCATCTCCCTGCGATAGGGAGCGTCCGGCCGGTTGCTTTCGATCAGGCTGTAATCCCGCCAGGTGACCGCCTGGTCCCGCTCCTCCGAGGGGTTGATTTCCACCAGGCTGATTTCGCTCCCATAGAGCCGCGCGTTCTTTTCCAAGAGATCTGTGATGACCATGGCTTTCTCCTTCACATACATTCTTTGATTACGGGATAAAAAAACGTCCTCTGCAATCTTGCAGAGGACGAGTCATTCCCGTGGTACCACCTCAATTTACCGTAAGCATACGGCCTCAGCGGATACTGACATATCCCGGTGCTGTAACGGGCACACCCGTCGTTGCCTACTTAAGGTTCAGCAAGCCGCTCCGAAAGGTATTCAGCGAAGGTCTTCCTGCTGCCTTGCACCACCCGGCAGCTCTCTGAAGGAAGGGGCGAACGCCTACTTGATTTCTTCATCGCGTTTCACATTGGAATATACTTTAACAACATTCCCGCCGGATGTCAACCGTTTTTTTTAGCTGGGGACATAATTTATTTTTTTCATCCCGCTGGAAAGCTTTTCTTGAACGGTTGACAACAAGATAAAAATATTGTATAAAACAAGAAAGGTTATATAGATAACATAAAAAATTAACGAAACTTTATGATTATTTACACACAATATAGTTTGTCCAACGTACCATGCTATAAGGATTTTTTACACCGGCATCTAAAAAACAGACGAGACGTTTGGGAAGGGGGAAAGAATATGGAACGGAAGACCAGGTTGCTTCCCTACATCCTGGTAACCGCCCTATGCCTGGCCATCGCCCTGGGGGCGTCGGCGGGGTACGGGGCCCTGGAGCGGCTGAACCGGCGGTATTATACCCTGGTCGTGTATCTTGCGGCGCTGCGGGTGGCGCTGCCGGCCCTCTTTGGCGTAGCCCTCTATTTCTGGCAGCGGGTTGGCCGCGCACTGGCGCCCGGCCAACGGCGCTGGGTAAACGGGGCGGCCTTGCTGGCGGCGTGCCTGTGCGCCTGGCTGGGATTCTCCCTTATGTGGATTGAATTCACCGGCTATGTGGGGCTGTGGCTGTTTATGGCCCTATTGCTCTGCGCCCTGTTGGGGGATATTGGAGCAGGTTAGCCGGCCTTTGCCCGGCGGCGGGGTTGGCGTTGCTGCCGTTGGCCTGGGGTCTCCCAGGGCCGGAGGCGGGGGGCGGCGGGCGCGCCCAGCGCGCACAAAGCAAGGGCGGGGGCCAAAGGCCCCCGCCCTTGCTTTGGTTTGGCAGGCCCGGGGGCCCTGGGGCCCCCGGGCCGCCAAACGCCGCCCCCCCCGTGGGGAGGCAGGGTTTACAGCCGCCTGCCGGGCAAGCGGGTTACGCCGAGCGGGCGGGTTAGATCTCGTTCCCCGGGAATTGGGGGATGCCGGCAAAGCCCGGCTTGAGGTCTTCATCGGTGGGGATATAGTCGCTCATCTGGCCGTCGTTGAACCGCTGATAGGCCACCAGGTCAAAGTAGCCGGTGCCGGTAAGGCCGAAGAGGATGGTTTTTTCCTCGCCGGTCTCCTTGCAGCGCAGGGCTTCCTGTACGGCGGCATAGATGGCGTGGCTGCTTTCCGGGGCGGGGAGGATGCCCTCCACCCGGGCGAAGTCCACCGCCGCCTGGAATACCTGGGTCTGGGTGACGGACTGGGCTTCCATGAGACCGTCATCGTAAAGCTGGGACAGGATGGAGCTCATGCCGTGGTAGCGAAGGCCGCCCGCGTGGTTGGGGGCGGGGATGAAGCCGGAGCCCAGGGTATACATTTTGGCCAGGGGGCAGACCATGCCGGTATCGCAGAAATCGTAGGCAAACTTACCCCGGGTGAAGCTGGGGCAGGAGGCGGGCTCGATGGCGATGATGCGGTAATCCGCCTCGCCCCGGAGCTTTTGGCCCATGAAGGGGGCGATCAAGCCCCCCAGGTTGGAGCCGCCGCCGGCGCAGCCGATGATGATATCCGGCTTGACGCCGTACTTATCCATGGCGGCTTTGGCTTCCAGGCCGATGACGGACTGATGGAGCACCACCTGGGACAGGACGCTGCCCAGCACATACCGGTAACCCGGCTGGGTGGTGGCGGCTTCCACGGCCTCGGAGATGGCGCAGCCCAGGCTGCCGCCGGTACCGGGATGGGCCTCCAGGATCTTGCGGCCCACCTGGGTGGTATCGGAGGGGGAAGGGGTCACGTTGGCGCCATAGGTGCGCATGACTTCCCGGCGGAAGGGCTTCTGCTCATAGGACACCTTGACCATATACACCTTGCAGTCCAGGCCGAAGTAGGAGCAGGCCATGGACAGGGCGGTGCCCCACTGGCCGGCGCCGGTCTCGGTGGTCACGCCCTTGAGGCCCTGCTTTTTGGCGTAATAGGCCTGGGCGATGGCGGAATTCAGCTTATGGCTGCCGCTGGTGTTGTTGCCCTCGAATTTGTAATAGATCTTGGCCGGGGTCTGGAGCTTTTCCTCCAAGCAGTAGGCCCGGACCAGGGGGGAAGGCCGGTACATTTTATAAAAGTCCCGGATCTCCTGGGGGATCTCGATGTAGGGGGTGGTGTCGTCCAGCTCCTGGGCCACCAGCTCGTCGCAGAAGACGGGACGGAGCTCGTCGGCGGTCATGGGCTTTAGGGTGGCGGGATTGAGCAAGGGGGCGGGCTTGTTTTTCATATCCGCCCTGAGGTTATACCATGCCTTGGGCAGCTCCTCTTCCTGGAGGTAGATCTTGTAGGGGATAGCCTGGTCTTTCATGGTATGGTTCTCCTTTCTGAAAGATGGAAAAATAGGGCTTCACAGGGGCGGGACCATACAAAAAGGCCCTCGTCCCTGACTGCTTTTTGCAGGGACAAGAGCCATTCAAACTCCTGCGGTGCCACCCGGCTTGGCGCGATCGCGCCCACTCGACGCATACATACATATGCCGGTTTTTGCTAACGGAGAACCACCTCCGGCGCGCCTACTATTGGTTCGGTTTGCCCTCAGGAGCCCATTCCTTCCGGCCTTCCTTGCCGCATTCCCACCACCAGCGGCTCTCTACGAAGGAAGCGTCCAAAAGTACTTACTCTCCCTCAACGGTTTCAACTTGGTATGTAGTATACGCCCGGTCCGCGGGAGATGTCAACCCTTTTTTTAAGAAAAAATATTACGGTTTTTCCGGGGGCTTGCGCATGGTCAGGGAGATGCGGTTTTTCGTTTCCTCCACCTCCAGCACCCATACGGTGACCACGTCCCCCACCCGGACGGCTTCGCTGGGATGTTTGATCCGCCGCCCGCCGAATTGGGAGATATGGACCAGGCCGTCCCGGTGGACGCCGATGTCCACAAAGGCGCCAAAGTCCGTTACATTGCGCACGGTGCCCTTGAGCTCCATGCCGGGGGCCAGGTCCTTCATCTCCAGCACGTCGGTGCGCAGCAGGGGTTTGGGCAGGTCGTCCCGGGGGTCCCGGCCGGGCTTTTGCAGCTCCCGGATCATATCCCGCAGGGTCAGGATACCCACCTCCAGCTCCCGGGACAGGGTGCGGGAGCCCACTTCCGCCACCTTTTCCCCCAGGGTGGCCAGGCAGCCGCCCCGGATATCCTCGGAAGTGAAGCCGAAGCGGGCCAGGAGGGCCTTGGCGATGGCATAGCTTTCCGGGTGTACGCCGGTATTGTCCAGGGGGTCCGTGGCCGCGGCGATCCGCAAAAAGCCCGCGCACTGCTCAAAGGCCTTGGGCCCCAGCTTGGGCACCTGCTTCAGCTGGGCCCGGGAGGTGAAGGGGCCGTTTTCCTCCCGGTAGGCGGCGATGTTTTCCGCCACCTGGCGGCTGACGCCCGCCACGTAGCACAATAAGGATACGCTGGCGGTGTTCAATTCCACCCCCACCTGGTTTACGCACCGCTCCACCACGCCCCCCAGGGCTTCGCTCAGGCGGGCCTGCTTCATATCGTGCTGGTACTGGCCTACGCCGATGGCCTTGGGGTCGATCTTCACCAGCTCGGACAGGGGGTCCTGGAGCCGCCGGGCCAGGCTGACGGCGCTGCGCAGGGACACGTCCAACTCCGGGAATTCCGCCGCCGCCAGCTTGGAGGCGGAATACACCGAGGCCCCCGCCTCGTTTACGATCACATAGGGGATGGACAAGCCCGACTCGGCCATGGTTTCCACAAAGAAGGCCTCCGTCTCCCGGGAGGCGGTGCCGTTGCCGATGGCGGCCAGGGTGATCTGATGCTTTTTGATGAGCGCCAGCATGGTTTTGCGGGCGGAGGGCACCTTGCCCTGGCCGGGCAGGGGATAGATCACCCCGGTGTCCAACAGGTTCCCCATGGCGTCCACTACCGCCAGCTTGCAGCCGGTGCGAATGCCCGGGTCCATCCCCAATACCACGTGGCCCCGGATGGGAGGCTGCATGAGCAGATCGTTCAGGTTGGCTGCAAATACCCGGATGGCCGCTTCCTGGGCGGCTTCCGTCAGCTGGGAGCGGGTCTCCCGCTCCATGGCGGGCAGGATCAGCCGGCCATAGGCGTCCTTGGCCGCGGCCTCCACCAGGGGGGTAGACGGGGCCCCGGGCTTGAGGCTGCCTTGGGTCACGGCCTGCAAGGCGGGGCCTTCCGGCAGCTCCAAAGACACCTTCAGGAAGCCTTCCCGCTCCCCCCGGTCCATTGCCAGCACCCGGTGGCCTGCCATGGCCCGCACCGGCTCCGCAAAGTCGTAATACATCCGGTATACGGAATCCTCCTCCTTGGCGGCCTTGGTATGGATGCGGCCCTCCTTGGCGACGAGCTGGCGCAGCCGGGCCCGGATCTGGGCATCGTCGCTGTAGGTTTCCGCCAGGATGTCCCCGGCCCCTGCCAGGGCATCCGCCGGGGTGGCTACCCCCAGGGCTTCGTCCACATAGGCCGCCGCCAGCTCCAGGGGCGCCGGGTCCTCCATCCGCTGCTCCCATAGCCGCTCCGCCAAGGGGGCCAGCCCCTTTTCCCGGGCGATCATGGCCCGGGTGCGGCGCTTGGGCTTATAGGGCCGGTACACGTCCTCCAGCTCCGCCAGGATGGTGCAGCCTTCCAGGGCGGCTGTAAGCTCCTCCGTCAGCGCCCCCTGCTTGCTTAGGGCCTCCCGGATCTCCTCCCGCCGGGCTTCAAACCCCCGCAGGTATTGGATCCGCTCCGCCAGCTCCCGGAGCACTTGGTCGTCCAAGCCCCCGTGCTGCTCCTTCCGGTACCGGGCGATAAAGGGGATGGTATTTCCCTCGTCCAGCAGCTTTTCCACGTTTTCGATCTGCCAGGGGGCCAGGGCGGGGAATTCCTTTGTGAGTGCCTGTCGTATGTCCATGGTGATATGCTTGCCTCCTTGGGAGCCCTGGGTCAACCCAGCCGCTCCATAATGGTTTCCATAAGGGAGATCCGGTTGAAAGGGGTCATCAGATACAGGCCGTCCGTGTAGGGGGCCATGGCCTCCCCAATGGCGCAGCTGATCTCCACCGCCAGCGCCTCCCCCTGGGCCCGGTCCTTATCCTGATACTGGGCCAGGATCTGTTCGCACACAAAAACGCCGGCGATCTCGTTGTTCAAAAAGCAGGCGTTCCGGTAGCTGACGATGGGCAATACCCCGCCAAGGATCTTTCCGTGTAGGGTTTGCCGGGCCAGCTTGAGGTTTTCTAACGCCTCCTGGGAATGCACCGGCTGGGTCAGGAAGGCGCAGATGCCATTGGCCTCCTTTTCCTGGGCCAGCTTGAGCTGTATCTGAAAATTTTTTGCATTTACATTCAATGCCCCATAGGCGCGCATGGGGTTGGGAAACACGGTGTCGTTCATGGCGGCCACATAGCTTGCCAGTTTGCGGGCGTTGAAATGGAACACGCCCTTTACCATGTCTTCCTGACCGCCGGCCACCGGGTCTCCGGTGACCAGCAGCACGTTGCGGATGCCCTCCATGGAAAGCCCCAGCAGCAAGGCCCGGGTGGCGCTCAGGTTCCGGTCCCGGCAGGCCAGGTGGGGCAGGGGCTCGATGCCCAGCTCCCGCTTGAGCTTGCAGGAGAGCAGGCTGCTGTCCGCCCGGGGGCGGCCAATGGGACAATCCGCCACGGTGATCCCGTCCGCGCCGGCGGCCTGGAGCCGAGCGGCGGCCTCCATAAAGGGCTGGGCGCTGCCCTGGGCCGGGGGGTCCAGCTCCACCACCACCACCCGCTTGCCGGCTTCCAGCTTATCCCAAAGGGGATTGGGGGCCAGGGGGCTCTGGGCGGCCCGAGGAGCGGGGGAAGGGTCGGGGGAAGGGACGGTCGGGGCCTGGACGGCCACGGGCTTTTCCCGGCGGATGGCCTGGACTAGGGCGGCGATATGGGCGGGGGTGGTGCCGCAGCACCCCCCGATGATTTTAGCCCCCGCCCGAACCAGGGCCAGGCCCTGCTGGGCAAAGTAATCCGGCTGGCCCCGGTATACCACCCGGCGGCCCAGCACCGTGGGATACCCGGCGTTGGGCATGGCGCTGAGAACGGCGCCCTGGGGGTCCAGCTTTTGGAATTGCCGGAGCATATGCTGGGGGCCGCACACGCAGTTGAAGCCGGCGGCGTCCACCCCTTCGCAGGCCTGCATTCGGGCAAACAGCTGGGCGCCCCCCAAACCCTCCCGGGTATAGCCGTCCGGCTGCACCCCAAAGGACACCAGCAGGAAGGCGGAAGGGCACAGGGCCTTGAGCTGCCGGGCAAAATCCGCCACCCCCTGGTCGGAGGACAGGGTTTCCAGCAGGAAATGGGTGATCCCCTGGGAGAGGAAGAGCTGGGCCTGGGCCAGGTAGATCGCCGCCGGGTCCGCGTCCTCCAGAGCGGCCACCGGTCCCAGGTCCCCGAATACATAGGCCCCATAGGGGGCGGCGGCCTCCCGGGCCAGCATACACCCCGCAAGGATTGCCTTGCGGGCCAGGGATTCGCCGCCCTCCTGGTACATGGCGCCTAGGGCGAAGGTATTGGTCTTGACGGCCTGGCAGCCGGCGTCCAGATAGGCTCGGTGCATTTGCAGCACCTGTTCCGGCTGCTCCAAGCTAGCCAGCTCGCAGGAACCGCCGTACCTGGCGGCAAAATAGGTGCCCGTGGCCCCGTCGAATACCAGGGGGGCCTCCTGGGCAAGCAATGCGCGAATGTCCTTCATGTGGGAAAGGGCCTCCTTAGCCCAAGACCTTGCGGGCGATCTCCACCGACTGGCGGGCGTCCTTGGCGTAATAATCCGCCCCCATTCGGCGGGCGTGCTCCGGCGTCACCACCGCGCCCCCCACCAGGACCACCGGCGGGACCTCCATGGCCTTGAGGGCGGTTATGGTTTCTTCCATGGCGGGCAGGGTGGTGGTCATCAGGGCGGAAAGCCCTACCAGGGGCGCTTGATGCCGCCGGACCGCCTCCACAACGGCTTCCACCGGCACGTCCCGGCCCAGGTCTATGACCCGGAAGCCATAGTTTTCCATCAGGGTCTTGACGATATTCTTGCCGATGTCGTGGATATCCCCCCGCACGGTGGCCAATATGACCGGGCCCTTTTTCACCGGCGCGCCCCCTTGCTTTTCCAGCTGGGCCGCCACCTCCTGGAATACCGCCTGGGCCGCCTGGGCCGCTCCCATGAGCTGGGGCAGGAAGGCGATCCCCTGCTCATAATCCAGCCCCACCCGATCCAGGGCCGGGATCAGCCGGGTCTCCACCAGGCTTAGGCCCTCTTCGGTTTGCAGGGCCTCCCGGGCCAGCCGGGCCGCCGCCCCAGGAAAGCCTCGGCGAATGGCCTCCTCCAGGGTCATGGCCCCGGAAGCCGCGGGGGCGGCTTCTTGGGGGGCTTGGGCAAAGCGGGCGATGTAGTCCCGGCAGCCGGCGTCCTCCCCGCTGATGGCCCGGCAGGCTGCCACCGCGTCCATCAATTCCGGTTGGTTGGGATTGAGGATGGGCAGGGTCAGCCCCGCGCCTAGGGCCTGGATGAGAAAGCTTCGGGTCACCTGGATGCGCTGGGGCAGGCCGAAGGAGATATTGGATATCCCCAGGGTGGTTTGCAGGCCCAGTTCCTCCCGGACCTGCCGGATGGCCTCCAGGGTCTCCCGGGCCTGGTCCTGCTGGGCGGATATGGTAAGGGTCAGGCAGTCGATCCACAGGTCCCGGCGGGGGATGCCCTGGGCCAGGGCCGCCCCCAGGATGCGCCGGGCCAGGGCCAGCCGCTCCTGGGCGGACTGGGGCAGACCCCCTTGATCCAGGGTCAGGCCCACCACCGCCGCCCCGTAGCGCTTTGCCAAGGGGAGGATGCGGCTGAGGACGGCCGGGTCCCCGTTGACGGAATTGACCGCCGGCTTGCCGTTATACACCCGCAGGCCCGCTTCCAGGGCGGCGGGGTCGCTGGAATCCAGCTGGAGGGGGAGGGGGAGGACGCTCTGTAATTTTTTCACGACCTTTGGCAGCATCTCCACCTCGTTCACCCCGGGGAAGCCCACGTTCACATCTAGGATCTCCGCCCCGGCGTCCGCCTGCTGGATGCCCACCCCCAGGATATAGTCCAGATCCTCCTCCAGCAGGGCCTGCTGGAACCGCTTTTTGCCGGTGGGATTGATCCGTTCCCCGATCACCCGCACCCGGTCCAGGGGGAGGGCGGCGCTGGGGGTGCAAAGGTAGCAGGTCTGGGTAGGGGCCGGCCGGGGGGCGGGGAGCTTGCCCGCCGTGCTTTGGGCCAGGGCTTGGATATAGGCGGGATCGGTGCCGCAGCAGCCTCCCAGGATGGAGGCGCCCGCCTCCAGGCAGGGCAACATGGCCTTGGCAAAGGCCGCAGGGCCCATATCGTAAGCGCCGGTAAGGGGGTCCGGCATACCGGCGTTGGGCTTGGCGATCACCGGCAGCCGGGTGTGGCTGCAAAGCTCCCGGATCAGGGGGGCCAGCTGCACCGGGCCCAGGGAGCAGTTCAAGCCGATGGCGTCCGCCCCCAGGCCCTCTAGGGTGTGGGCCATGGAAGGGATGGAGCAGCCCGCAAAGGTGCGGCCCGATTCCTCAAAGGTCATGGTCACCGCCACGGGCAGCCGGGCGTTCTCCTTGGCGGCCAGCAGGGCGGCCTTGGCTTCATAAAGGTCCCCCATGGTTTCGATGACGATCAGGTCCGCTCCCGCCTTTACGCCCGCCTGCACCGTTTGGGCAAAAAGGCGATAGGCTTCCTCGAAGGAGAGGGCGCCCAGGGGCTCCAGCATGGCACCCAAAGGCCCCAGGTCCAGGGCCACCTGGACGGAAGCATCCTGGCAGGCCGCTTTGGCTAGGCGCACGCCGGCGGCCACCACCTCCTCCACCGTGCGGCCGGTATTGGCCAGCTTTGGGGCGTAGGCGCCGAAGGTATTGGCATAGAGCACCCGGCTGCCCGCGGCCACATAGGCCTGGTGTACCTTTTGAACGGCGGCGGGGTTTTCCAAGTTCCAAAGCTCGGGCCGGGCGCCAGGAGGGAGGCCCTGGGCCTGGAGCATGGTGCCCATGGCCCCGTCCAGCAGGAGAATGGCGGGGTCTGCAAAGGGATTAGACACAGGTGGAACCTCCTTTTCGATAGGCGCAGTCCCCCCGGTTGGGGCAAACGGCGCAGCCCCGAATGGGGGTGGGGCGAGGTGTGGGCGCCAGGCCCAGGATGGCGGTAACGGATTTCATGGGGTTGAGCAGCAGGCTGTCCGTTACATACAGGCCCAGCCGCCGTTGGACATCTAGGATCTCACATAAAGCCGGTTGTAGGGAAAGGGGCAGATCCCCGTAACCCGGGCTGAACCGGTCTGTAAGGTACAGTTGGGGGAACCGGGCGGAAATATCCGCCTGGGCCTGTTGACAGCCCGCCTCCACATAGGCGCTGCCGCAGGCATCCAGGATCACCGCCGCCGCCATGTTCCGGGCTTGCAGCCCCTGAAGCTCTCGGTCGAATTCCGCCCCCAGGGTGCAGGCCAATAGGGCCGCCTGGGTGCAGCCGGCCAACATGGTCCTAGCCAGGGAGCCCGGCAAAGTCAGCTGCACGGGGGCAAGATAGGGCGTCTCCCCCTGAAAGGACAGGGGGAACACCCGGTAAACATACCTGGGCAAAAGGGCGCCTTCCAGCCCTTGGGCCCGCGCTTCCACCTGGCTGGCCAAGGCCGGGTCCGCCTGGCCCTGTATCCCTAGATACCTTAGGGCTTCTGCCCGATCCAGCTTCATACAGCCCTGTTCCCCTTTTCCTTGGATTCCTGTTTAGTATACAGGCTTTCCGCCGGGGTGTACAGCCCCTTCCACCCGGGAATCCCGCTTTAGGTGGCATATGCCGGCCAGCCATGGCATAGGCTGTACAAAGCATGTTCGGGGGTGTAGGGTATGTATTCTTATATAGAAGAGCGGGTGCTGGCAGTGGCGGATTATATCATTGACCATCAGGCCACGGTGCGGGCGGCGGCAGGGGCCTTCAAAATCAGCAAAAGCACGGTGCATACGGAAGTAATAAATTAGAACGGTTGATATGGGCGATACAGTAAGCGCCCATATAGGCAAGCAGGCGGCATAGATCAGCACCGGGGACGGGCTGGCCTATGCCGCCTGCTTGCGTTTTGGGGGGATGGGGTGCAGCCACGATTTTGTGGGTCGCACCAGCTTCCCGACAAAACAGGGGGTTTCCAAAGGGGGCCTCCCTTTGGCACACGGCTTTGCTTGCAAAGTGTAGTGTGTTATACCTGCTGTCACGGCTGGCGGGTAAAATGAGGGTTTCGCCGGATGGAAACGCTCACTTTGCCCGGCAGGAAAACGGGCAGGTTTTTGCGAATGGGGATGAGCAAAAAACTGGGCGGTTTCGAGAGTGGCAGTAGGGATATAAGTACGTTTACTTTAAGCCTGCTAAATAGAGAAGCTCTTGAACAACAACACGCAAATCTGGAATGATATTATCGATATCACTTCTATGTGCGTTGTATCGCCTACTATGGGCAGACAAGTCACCAACGGTTTTTAATCTGGGCATAGCTTGTCTGCTGTTTCGGGAAAGATTCCAGCTTGATTCTGAAAGTGTGCAAGAAATCAAATCGCTCAAATAGTAAAAATCTCCTGTTTTTGGATTTTGAATCTTTGATGCAATCTTATAGTTTTCAAATGCCTCAACAATTAGCGTTTCAAGCAGCCGCCGTATCATAACTGCGCAACCATCATACCAACCATTCTCGTATGTGCCATTTATTTGTGCTACTACACGCTCAATGTACCCTCGGGTGTTTGCTACCAGTGAACCAGCTATAACCATTTCTGTTTTCGGCTTTGCTCCATCGCTGGGTGGAACATACGCTGGTGGTGCAATCGTTTTTAATTCATCAATAAGAGTAATTGCATAGTTTTGGAAGTCTTTATCCATTTAATCATCTATCCTTGTAAATATGCTTACTCATACTTTCAAATATTTTGTCAATTTGCTCCGGTGACGCATCCGACGAAATATGAATCTGCAAATTGATGTTGATTGCAGGAATATTAGGCTTACAAGCAGGATGAGTATTACTTGCATCTGTTTGCTGATTCTGTATATTTTCCTTGGGTTCACCCTCGGTTTCAACATTAACAGGTTTTGGAGATGAGCGAGAGGTAGATTTAGCCTTTGTGCTGTTTCCTTGTTTAGTAGCAGGCTCCTTAGACGGATCCTTATCGCAGAGCAAGAAATAGAATGCAGTAATTTTTCCGACTGTACTTTCACCAGTTCCAGTCGTACGTGCAAACCATCTTTTTATACTCTCTCTATCCTCATCAGTAACACAAGGAATATCCAAAAGTTCTTGCGGATATATCTCTTTTCTTATTTCATCACAAACCCTGGGATAGTCAATATCATCTCTCCACAGCTTA
>OJPZ01000512.1_pt1 | contig 18999 bp, 20 predicted proteins | sample 1598611 | NCBI WGS metagenome assembly OJPZ01 (sample SAMN03922494, study PRJEB24848) | human gut metagenome | isolation source: stool sample | host: Homo sapiens | place: Germany | collected 2011-11
GGCGGATCAGCGCCAGGTGGGCCTGGGCCACGGCAACCTGGGCGCCATGCTCCTTCGGGAGGAGACCGCCTGCTTCGCCTTCCTGGCCGGCCATGAGAGCTTTGCCGCCGCCGAAGGCGCCATCGGCATCGCCCGCACCGCCAACAAGGTGCGCAAGCAGCCCCTCCAGGTCATCCTCAACGGCCTGGGCAAGGACGCCGCCTACATCATCAGCCGGATCAACGGCTTCACCTACTGCGAAACCGAGTACAATCAGTTCACCGGCGAGCTCACCGTTACCAGCACCAAGGCCTTTAGCAACGGCGAGCGGGCCAACGTGCGCTGCTACGGCGCGGACGATGTGAACGAGGGCGTGGCCATCATGCGCTACGAAAACGTGGACGTTTCCATCACCGGCAACTCCACCAACCCCACCCGGTTCCAGCATCCCGTGGCCGGCACCTATAAAAAATGGTGCAACGAAAACGGCAAGAAGTATTTCTCCGTGGCCTCCGGCGGCGGCACCGGCCGTACCCTGCATCCCGACAACATGGCCGCCGGCCCCGCCTCCTACGGCATGACCGACACCATGGGCCGTATGCATTCCGACGCCCAGTTCGCCGGCTCCTCCTCCGTGCCTGCCCATGTGGAAATGATGGGCTTGATCGGCATGGGCAATAACCCCATGGTGGGCGCCACCGTGGCGGTAGCCGTGGCCGTCTCCCAGGCCAAGTAAGCTTTCATACAAAGGGGGCTTCGCCCCTGCGTTTGCGGGCTTCCCGGGATTTCCTGTGAAGCCCGCTTCACGTATAGCCTTACAAAGCGAGGCGCGCATGATCCCCTGCATTTCCTATCTGTTTTCCCTGTTTTCCCTGTTCCTGGTGGCGGACGCCCTGTTCCTGGACGGGCTATGCTTCCTGTCCCTCCCCTTTCTCACCGCCCCCCTATCCGCCCTTTGCGGCTTCCTGGTTGCAGCGGTGTGGTACCTGGACATCAAAAACCGGGAACGGGCCAAGAAAAAGCGGAAAAAAGCCATGTTTGCCATGGTGGTGTCCCTCAGCTGCTGCGTTTGCAGCCTATTGTTTCTATTGGCCCGGATGTTTCTATAAGCATCTAGGATAAAGCCATTCTTCATGGAGGATGCGATGCCCATACGAATCATTGCTTATACCTTGCTGTGCTTGCTCCTTTTTTCCGCCTGCGCCGCCCCTGCCCCGGCGTCCAAGGTGGAAACCCTTTCTGTGGACGGGGCGACCCTGACCGTTACCTTTGACCCCGGCACCCTTTCCGCCGGCACCATCCAGACGGAACACGGCCAGTATACCTTCCGATACGAATCCCCGGAGACCATCGTCATCCAGTATCCAGACGGCTATGTGTACGAGCAGACCAACATCAGCGGCGGCATCGCCACCCCTGCGGACTACGATGGGGCGGAGCGGAGCGCCAAGGGCTATTTGGATGGGTTTTCCCTGGTTTGGGGCATAGAGGGCGCTGCGGACCAGGCCCGGAACACCCGGAGCGGGGGCGGCCCCTCCCCCTTCTTGGCCCTCCTGCTACTGGGCCTGGGGGCCTGGAACCTATTTGCCCCGAAAAGCGCCTGGTGGCTGGCCCGGGGTTGGTGGTACAAGAACGCGGAGCCCTCGGATCTGGCCATTGCGGCTTACCGGATCGGCGGCGTTTGCCTTCTGATCGCCGGCGTCATCTGCGCCATTGCCGCCCTGTAAGCGCTGGAAATTTAAAAGGCCCCATGGTGGTTCCATGGGGCCTTTGCTTGTTTTCCTTTGGGGTGAGAGGTTAACGCCTTTGCCTGCCGGAATGCCGGAGCCCGGGGGCGGCGGGTGGGCATAGCCCACTCCCCCGGCGGGGCCCCGGCCTCGCCGGGCCGCTGCGGCTTAGCCGCAGCGCCGCCGCCCCCGGCCCCGGCGCCCGCAAAACCCGTTGCAGCAAAAAAAGGCCCAAAACGGGCCAAGGCTACAAAAAATCGCACCGCTAGCCGCAGAAGTCCCCGCCTTCCACCCGCCGGGCAAAGGCGGCATAGGGCTGCATGTAGAGGGAAGAACCATGGTCGCTTTCCCGTTGAAAGGCAAAGCCATACCGCTGGGAAAGCCGGCGGCCGGCCTCGGTCACGTTGTCCGTGATGATGGCGCCGCACCGGTGGGCCACTGTACGGTAAGCCTCCACGCCCGCTTTTAAGAGCAGCCCCCCTACCCCCTGGCCCTGATAATCCAGGCGGCGGGCAATGCAGCATAAGAACATGTGCAGCGTCCCGGTCCCGGAGAATGGATCGGCCAGCTGGCAAAGCTCCATTTCCCGGTCGTTGAAGGTTCCTGCCAGGATCTGGGCAAAGACCTCCTGGCGCACAGGAAACAAGTTTAGAAACCCCGCCACCATTTCCCCCTCCTTCACCGCCAAGGTGGACAGGGGATAGGCTTGATACCAGCGGAACGCTTCCTGGGGCGGGGTAATATAACGGGGATCATAGTAAGCCCGTTCAATGGCATACATCTGGTGGAAGTCCGAAAGGGTCAAGCTTTGGGCCAGGGATAGCATAGGGAGCTCCTTGTGGGGTTCATTTTACGACCATACTGACAATGCAAAGCCGCCCCGCCGAGCTGGCAAGGCGGCTTGTGAAACTTGGGGGACTAAGCCAATAAGCCTTGGAGCATTTCATCCGCCGCAGCCATCAGCCGGGCCAACAGGTCGTCCACTTGGGCCTCCTCTGGGGCATTGGCGCCGATATACAGCTTGAGCTTGGGCTCCGTGCCGCTGGGACGGATGCACAGCCATGCCCCATTATCTAAGAAATACCGCAATACATCCGACTGCGGCAGGGTGATGGGTTCAACAGCGCCTGCTGTCGTGTGGCGTTCCCGGGTCTTATAATCCTCATAGGCCACGATGGCTGCTTGGGCGAATTCTTTCGGAGGCGATTGCCGCAGGGAAGCCATGGCGGCTGCGATCTTTTCCAGGCCCGCCTTCCCCTCCAAGGTATAGGACTTGACGGATTCCTTGAAATAGCCATAGGTTTTATACATTTCCTGCAGCACGTCGTAAAGGGTCTTGTTCTCTTCCCGGTAGGCCACGCAGGCTTCGCTCAACAGCATAGCGGCGCAAATGGCGTCCTTATCCCGGGCAAAGGTGCCTGCCAGGAATCCGAAGCTTTCCTCAAAGCCAAAGAGGAATTGCCGCTGGCCCGTGGCTTCGCATTGGGCGATCTGTTCGGAAATGAACCGGAAGCCGGTAAGCACATCCCGGATCTCCACCCCATAGTGGGCGCAGATGGCGTCCGCCATGCGGGTGCTTACCAGGGATTTGACCACCAGGCCATTGGCAGGCAAGGTGCCCTGGGCCGCCTTGGTGGAGAGGATATAATGGATCAACAAGCTGCCGATCTGGTTGCCGGTGAGCACGCTGAAGCCGCCGTCCCGGCGGCGCACCGCCGCGCCCAGCCGATCGGAATCCGGGTCCGTGGCCAATATGGCGTCTGCGCCCACCTGGTCTGCCAGGGGAATGGCCAAGGAAAAAGCCGCAGGGTCCTCTGGGTTGGGGGCTTTGACGGTGGGAAAATCCCCATCAGGCTTTTCCTGCTCCGCAACGATGGATACGTTAACAATGCCGATCCGTTTGAGGATCTCCCGGACAGGCACGCAGCCTGACCCATGGAGGGGGGTATATACCAATTTTAGCTCCTTGCCCTTTTCCTTCACCAGTTCTGGGTGCAGGAGCAGGGTCTTTATGGAGGCATAGTAGGCTTCATCCACCTCTTTGCCGATCATCTTGAGCAGGCCGGCGGAAAGGGCGGCTTGCTGTTCCATGGGTTGCACGGAGAAATAGTCTACCTTTTGAATATACTGCAAGATCTCCTTAGCCTGCTCGGGGCCGGCCTGACCGCCATGTTCCCAATAGACCTTATAGCCGTTATAGGCGGGGGGGTTATGGCTAGCGGTGATCACAATGCCGGCTTTACAGTGGAGATGCAGGATGGTAAAGGAAAGCTGCGGCACGGAATGAAGGGTATCGTATAAATACACTGGGATGCCATTTTGGGCCAGCACCAGGGCGGATTCCCGGGCGAAGGCGTCGCTCATATGGCGGGAATCATACGCGATGGCCACGCCCCGTTCCCGGGCGTCAGGGAAGGTATTCAAATAATCCGCAAGCCCCTGGGTAGCCCGGCGCACCACATGGACGTTCATGCGATTGGTGCCTGCGCCCAACACGCCTCGGAGCCCGGCGGTGCCGAACGCAAGCTCCGTATAAAAGCGTTCCTCCTGTTGACCGGGGTCATCCGCGATGGACAAGAGTTCTGCGCGAAGGGCGGGGTCCAGCCCCTTCGCATCCAACCAAGCCTGATAGGTTTCCTTATAATCCATGGGTCTACTCCTTTCGTTGCGCTGCAGCCAATAAAGCGTTATCCGCTACGCCCCCTGAAAGATGCAGGGAGCGCCAAAAACTAAAGGTTTCGTTTCCGCCGATGATAATGTGGTCGCACAAGGTGATCCCCAAGGGTTCCAGGGCCTTAACCAGCTTCTGGGTGGCGGAGATATCCAAGGAGGATGGGGCGGTATTGCCGGTGGGATGGTTGTGGCATAGGATGACGGCGGTTGCTCCATGACGCAGGGCGCATTCCACCACCATCCGAACGTAGACCGGCGTAGCCGTGGGGGTGCCCCGGCTGATCCGGTCGGTATGGATGACCCGGCCCGCATGGTTCATGGAGATAAGCCACAATTCTTCCTCCTTGCTCTGGCTCACCAGGGCGCGGCAAAGGGGAATGGCGTCGGTAGAGGTACGAATTCGTGGGCCGGTGGCGGGTGTAAAAATGGACTTGGGGCCCAGCTTGCCCACCAGCGAAAGCAAAACGGCGGAAAGTTCGCCGATGCCTTCTACCTGCATGAGGGAATAGGGGTCGGCCCGCAGCACGGCGGAGAGGCTGCCATAGGTATCCAGCAGCCGATGGGCCAAAGGATTCACATCCCGGCGGGGAATGGCATAGGTCAGCAGCAATTCCAAAAGCTGATGATCGTGGAAGCCCTCGCCTCCCTGCTCCATAAACTGTTTGCGCAGCCGTTTCCGATGGTCGCGATGATCCTCCGTCAACCTATTCCCCTCGCTTCCATGCCCCGCCGAAGCGGCGCCCCATGCCGGCGCCAAACGGAGCCTTTTCGTACCTTCATTATAATAGACCAAGGGCCGGCATGTACAGTCCTTTTCCGCAGCAAGCCGGTCTTTTCCCTTGTTGACAGCAGCCTCTTTGCCGCCTATAATTAAATCGTTGACCTCTTGGTAAGGCTGGATGTGCTTTTGTCAGTTTTTCCACTTTACCAGGCTGCCCGTTTCTTTTTGCCTTTTTCACCTTCGCATAGTTTACGGGATAGCCCATACTACCATGTCTCCGTAGCTCAGCAGGATAGAGCGTCCGCCTCCTAAGTGGGCGAAGGCCGAATCCCTAGAGTGCGGCATGATTGAAAAAAGCGAATAAATGTTCCCGTAGCTCAGCAGGATAGAGCGGCCGCCTCCTAAGCGGCAGGCCGGGCGTTCGAACCGCCCCGGGAACGCCAAAACCGCCGATTTTCCTAGGATTTTCGGCGGTTCCTTTTTTCTTTTCGCCGCCATCGAATAGACGGGCCATGATAAACTAGCCCATGCCTTTTGCGGTTTTGCTAATTGGGAATCGAACGCGTTTTGGAATCTGCTAATAGAAACGGCCCATTCTGCTAATAAGACGATTTCCCAACATCTGCCGGCATGGAGATGATCCTTGCTAGCGCGCTTGCAAGCTCTGGAGAGCGTTGCAGCTGGTCGATCAACCCAGCCAGATCGAATCGACCTGTGGGCTCCGGCGGAGGCGTCACGTTGCGCAGATCTGGGTTGGCATAGAACATGGACTCAAACTTTTGCGCATTTACCTTTCTATCCTCGTCCAGTATTTGCGCATAGACCTCGGTTACCATATCTGCCTGTGCATGCCCCGTGTCGCCCTGGGTTGCCTTGATGTCTCCATGGTTTAGCTTGAGTTTGTACGTTGTGCTGGAGCTGCGAAGCGAATGAAATACCACATTAGGCAGGCCTGCGGTTGCTTTCAGTTTATTGAACGCTTCCTCAATCAACTTGTTTTCACAAGGTCTGCCATTCGGCTGCGTAATGACCAGGTCGTAATCGACATACTCCTCGCCTAACATTTCCCGAAGCTTTCCCTGTGACTTTCGCCATTCTCGTAGAATGTAAGCCAACGTCTTAGGCAGCCAGACCTTTCGCACGCTGCTTTCGCTCTTTGGATCTTTGAGCACTAATACCGTAGTTTTGCAGGTAGACATGACAGGCGGAAACTTAAAAATAATCCCTTTGTCTCCTAGCTTCTCCAGCGCCTTTTTGTTCACCCGCGCAAGCTCACGATCCACAAAGATATGGGCATCGTCATTGGCAATATCCTCATCGGCGATATGAACCCGCTCCCATTGTAATCCAAGGATCTCTCCCATCCGCATAGAGCACGCAAACGCCAGATTCATAGCAAGATAGAGCTTATTGTCGGTGCAGGCATCCATAGCCTGTACGATCGTTTTTAGTGTCCACATCTCTCTTTTCTTGCTAACATGCTTGGGTATTAGCGCTCCAGCAAAAGGATTCCTGCCAATCACCTCCCATCGAACCGCTTGATCGAAAGCGCAGCGAAGCAGCTTATGTCTTGAACCCCTTACGCACAAACCTTTACCGGAAGAGCCTTAGCCTTAGAAAGACCAAAACCGACCGGGTGGATGCACGAACGATTGCTTCTATGCTGTTATCCGATGCGGGCCTCAAGCCCTACACGGACACAGCATACCACAATGAGGAGCTAAAGTCACTGACCAGATACCGTTTTGACAAGGTGAAAGAACGCGCCAAGCTGAAAAGCTCTATTTCCCGATTGGTCTGCATCCTGTTCCCCGAACTGGAAAAGCTCGTTCCGTCTCTACATATTGCCTCTGTCTACGCCCTGCTGGCGGAGTTTCCCGGTGCCAAACAGATTGCCGCTGCCCATTTGACGAGGCTGAAAGCACTGCTTGAAACGGCTTCCAAAGGCCACTACAAGCGGGACATGGCTCTTGAAATCCGAGATGCTGCCAGAAACTCTATTGGCTCCTGGATGCCCGCCAAGTCTCTTGAATTGCAGCACACCATCCGGCTCATCCGAGAGCTGGACGACGAAATCGTTGAAATTGAAGAGCAGATTCAAGCCATTATGGATGAACTTAATTCTCCCATTACCACGATCCCAGGGCTTGGATTCCGAATGGCCGCCATGATCTTTGCTGAGGTTGGCGACTTCAACCGTTTTGATTCCCCGGACAAGCTATTGGCTTATGCCGGGATGTCGCCCTCAACTTACCAGTCCGGGCAGCTCAAGAATTGTTACCCACACATGGAAAAGCGTGGCTCTCGATACCTACGCTACGCCCTTTACAACGCGACCAAGTATGTCTGCCACTGGGACCCGACCTTTGCTGCCTATCTTGCTAAGAAGCGGGCGGAGGGCAAGCACTACAATGTCGCTCTTTCTCACGCTGCCAAAAAGTTGGTTCGTCTGATATTTGCCATGGAGAAATCCAGGCGGCCATATTGCTTAGCGGCTTGAGTGCAACTACTCGAATAGCCAGCAGGGGTCTGACAAGACTTCAGCTTTGCTATACCCTTTCTGAGACATCTTTTCTCTTCACCACCATTCATTTTGTGGGTTGACACTTAATAGTTAATCTTTCTATACCGCCATGCGGCGTTTGGGTGAGAATTGCGCCTCCAGTACCGAGGAGATCAACGCATACCGGTCATCCTCATCGGCAGTGGCTTTGGAAATGACAGTGTACAACGCCGAGGTATACGGGTCGCCGGTGATCTGTGTGGATAATATCCAATCGATTAGGCTACGCATCCCGCAGGAGCCATCCACAATGCCGTTCTTCCGCATGAAGTCGCTCATGTCGTTTACGACCTTTACCATTTGTGAAACCAGCATCTCATCTTCGCAGCCCGTTACTTGCATGGCGCGTTGCGCCATGACCTCCGGGCTTGGCAGCTCGATGTCCTGCGCCAGGCTCATTCGGTCGGTGACGCTTTGATTGAGCCCCCGGCACCCTTCATAAGCGATATTGGTCGTTACAATAACGACCGCATCGGGATGCCTGCGTATGACCTCGCCCGTGGGAAGCGTAATGCTGCCCGTCTGCTCCAGCAGGCTGTTCAAGCCTACCAGAACACCCGGCTGCATGATGACCGTTGGTTCTTGTACTTCACAGACATACCCGTATTTGAGCGCACGGATGAAGTCGGTCTCCACATAGGTGTAGGATGGGCCCTTTTCCTTGGGCTTGACGTTGCTTAAAAGCCGCACCTTATCGGTCACGGTTTCCAGAACGGCGCCCATGCAGTCCTGGGATGTGGCGTCGGGCTTTTTCGTGCCTGTCAGCTTTTCATAGGCGCCTTCAGGGTCGTAGTCCATGTCGTCAAGGCCGGGCAGCTTCAGAAGCGAAGCTACGTTCGCATACGTGATACCGCCCATGCGCAAGAGCTGCTCACGTTCCTCGTCCAGCTGTGCGTCACCGGTTGTCGCTCGCGCGGTGTCGGGAAACACCTGCCCGATGAAATCGAATATCTCGGTATTGGCCGAGCAGGTATACTTAACATACGGCAGGCCAAGCCCGGCGGCGATGGCTTGAGCGCCCATGGTCTTGCCGGTTCCAGCCGGACCGCGCAGAAGGAAATTGCGCATGGGCATGGCTTTTTCGCTGGTCTTGACTGCGTGCTGGCAAATGCTCACCACTTCCTTTGGGATGACATACCATGCAGGAAGTTTCGGCACCAGGAGTTTTTCACGGACGTTGAGGCAGCGGCTGGGGTTGATGGGATACTTTCCAACAAAATCACAGTGCTCGATTAGGACGGTAGGCTTGTACACCGGCGCCGGCCCTGTCTGCGCAATGATGGAAAACTCGCCGCATACCACGGTTTGCGGGATGTACTTGCCCGCTTCAAGCTGTACCTTTGGAATACGGGTCAGGTTGCCCGTCTTATCAATATTCAGCTTGATATGGGCGGGGCAGGTGTCGTCCTTAATCCGGCGATAGGCGTTGTCGCAGAGTATGGCCATGATGTTCCCGGCCTTTCCCGCATCCGGCACGCCTAAGGAAAGTTCTGCGCGATACGCTTCGATATTTTCCGCGAATTCCTCGTCTTCCATAAGCGTAGGCATTAAAGAGAACAGCAATGCGCTGCCATCCCGTCCGCTTGCAGTTAGGTGATAGATCTGGCTGACTTCGGTATTCTTGTCATACTCGATGGCCATCATATTGCCCGCGGCTGGGTCGTATACGACCAGGTTGTAGGCGTCCGGAGATATGGAGGATTTATACTCGGCCACATTTCTGCCGTCCGATAAGCCCAACGCGCCTTGCCCGCTGCCATCCCGGCAGCGGCAATAGGCATTCACAGCCTTTATCATGGATAGGGACAGGGTGGCTTCGGTGCCGTCTCCATACATTGAGCTGACCTTCACCTTTTTGCTTTTCAGCGTGTCAAAGGGTGGGGGCAGCGGACGGTTGAACGCGAACAAGGTTTGCATGTTGACGCTCATATTCGATTTCCTTTCTACTCTTGATATTGCGGTGTTGCGATGGCGATACCGTCATCCTGCGGCTGCACGTCAAGGAAGTCATTCTTTTTAAGCTCCGTGCAGATGGCTTGCCAGCTTTCCCGCACCGGCAAAACCGACGCCGGTATTACAAATCGATCGTCTCCACAGGCAATCGCTTCATTGCACTGATCGCTGAGATAACCGATATGGTCCTCCACCCATTCAAAGGCTACAAACGCGTAGTTAACGGGCACAGCTTCGCTATTCTCCTGCGCATTTAATCCATCAGACGGGACCTCCGGCGGTTTACCTGTTTCATCCCGTGTGTCTGGGGGCAAGGCCGTATTGTTGTAACGCAGGCCCATAAACTGAAGATCCGTAACAACGACCTGCGCTCTGCGGAATCCGCCTGCATGATTGAGAAGGATAAAAAGCGGCTCGCCCATAGGCATGGCTTTTTCGGGATTTTGCGTCTCCCATACCCATCGCGCCCTGGGATGCTGGCAAAGCACTGCCTCCGTTATGCGACGTTCAAGGATTGTAAACGCCATACGAACAAGATCGCCTTCATTCTCCGGCATGGGCGGAGGCGGGAGCGGCGGCGCAGGCGCCACTGTTTCCGGCTTGCGCAATGAGGCGAATAGCAATGCGATTGCCGCGATGATGGCGCCAACGAGGGCTAACAGCAGGATCGGCCACAGGCGGGTGATGAAGCAGAGCAGCATGATAACGCCAAGCAGGGTCAGCGCCTCATAGGATATGTGTCTCTTTTTGCTTTTGTCCATACTTGCGATGCGCTCCTTTCTTGTAAAGCAACGGTGGAATGTAAATGTGGATCTCATTGCGGAAGGTGATGCAGCCGCCGGATATCCGCTTGCGGGTAATAACCGCACAGGCTTGCCGGGAAGGCAAAAACAGCTGGCCTTCCTGGTACGCCGACTCGGTGACGGCGCCAAACAGCGCCTGGCCGAATACCACCGTGCCGATATCGTTATCCAGATCCGATTTCACCAGCACAAGCGATTCGCAAAAGCTGCTTTGCCTGGTATGGATCTGCACCGTATACTGCCGGCCGAGCCTTACCGTAAGGGCCAGTTGATAGAGCTGCTCGTCTGAAAGCGCGTTTCCGGTACGCTGTCGGAGCACCGTGATAAGCTTGGCGGTCTTTTCCTCCTCAGTTTTGAACATGAAGGATGTGTTTTTCAAGAATTGCCCCTCCTTTCCTCAAAAAATAAAAGCGCATGCAATCGGTGATCTCCTTGCATGCGCCATTTGGGCAAGTATTTATTTTGGAAACCGGTTAGGCCTCGTCTGGATAATACGAATGCGCATCGCCAAAGGGCTCATATCCCGTGAAGCCGGAAAGCTGCTCCGGCGGCAGAGCGGGCTGCTCTGCTCTTTGCTGGGCGGGGGCCGCCTTCTGCGCTGCCTGTGTGTCCTGCCTAGGTAGCGGGCTTGCGGCATACTCGATGTTGATGGCCCGGATGGTGGGCCATGCGGTGATCTCTCCGGTTTCCCGGTTGACCCATGGCTTCATATCGAAGATGCCTGCCACGTTGATGTGGGAGCCCTCCTTGAGGTTCATCCGCCGCACGCGTTCGGCAAGGTCATCGAAGGCGTTGACGTTCAAATTCACCCAGCGGGTCTCTTTGTCGGCTTTCTTGTCGTACACCTTGCAGCCGATCTTGAAACTGATCATGCGCCCGTCCTCGGAAGAATAGAACGCCGGGGCGCCGCCATATCCTTTGGATATGACCGCATCCGTTACCAGTTGCAGCATCATAATGGTTATCTCCTTTCGCTTTGGGGGAATAAAAAAAGCGCCAAACGGCGAGTAAGCCGATTGACGCTAACAAAACTTGGATACTGTGCGGATCCATTTGGATCGCTTTGGAACTTACAGCGTAAGTATATCACGGGGCCCCAGGTTCGTCAATGATAGAAGGGAGGTTCTGTTCCATAAGCACATAGTCATATAAAAACAACGCTCCATCCCGCTCATACACCTTGGTGTTTTCTTGAATATAGAGGCGCAGGCTCGTACCGGCTTTACAGCTTCGTTTGTACTGCTTGAGCTGTACGCGAAGCGTCTTGCCGCCGGCCTCCAGCGTCACAGCCTTTGCGCGCTGGAACAGCATGGACTTTGTAACCTCGGTGCAGATGCCTTCCACGATCACGTACCGATTCCCATCGGCAATATAGAACAACCGCATAGCGCTGCCCATGCAGAAAAGCATAAAACCAAAGCCGGGCAGCACCAGCATTGCGTCATACCCAAGCAACAAAAATATAAGCGATAGCAGGAAAAAAGCGCAACCCATCAGACCGCGCCTCAAAATCTGCCGCTGAAGTGGGGCGGGAATCCTTTTGAAATGATCCTGTATTCGCATGAGATACCTCAAATCAAAATGACGCGCTTTTTCTTCAGAAGGCTAAGCAGCGTTTTCAGCGTCGGTGTTAGGGCTGTGGAAAGCTCCATCGCCGCCTCAAGGGCTCCATCAAAGATGGTTTCCTTCGTATAGATCAGCTCAACCACACGCTGCCGGTTCTCTCCGCCCAGGTATTGTGCCTCCGGCTCAATGCCCATTTCGGCCAGTCTGACGAGTTCTGCGGCAGTTAGGCGCAGGCCCGCCTCCCTGATCCAGCGCAGAAGCTGCTTTTCATCCGCCGCAAGCCCCCAATAGGGCAGCTTGCGTTGGCGTGGCGCGATCACGCAGTTGACGAGGATGCGAAATACCTCGGCCGTATATTCCTTGCCCGGCTGCGCCTCCGCGAGGCCTTTGCTTTCCAGGGGCGCCAACCGGGCCTTTCCCAGATATTGGACCCCGGTATGGCCGGCAAGCCAATCCCGGGCCTGCTGGCTTTTCAGTTCATGGTTGCGGCCGCATCGGTTGACCGTGATCCCGTCCCGGCATTGGTTGATCAAAAGTCCTTTGGATAGATATAGCATATTGACGCACCACCTTATTTCATTCTTGCCCTTATTACACAAGCTGCATTTTTGCTTTGCAACAACCCCCTTAGTTTATTTGCACGGCAACCACCAAAAGCCGGCCGCTTTTCCCAAATCCATCCGACCGGTCGCAGGTTACGAGCGTCAAAAGCCGACCATCCGAAGGAGCGGAAACATGGGTTTCATACAGGGCCCGCGCTTTAAGGGATTGTACAAAGTCGAGAAACGAATCGTCCGATAGGAAGTCCTGCTGGAGAAAGTTGAACTGCTCCAGCGTGCTTACATCCAAATGACAGACAGCAAGCACCTGCCATGTCCCGGTTCGATCGGGCGTATCGAACTGAAAGGTCTGATGCTTTTCCCAATAACTCTGCTTTTTGAACTTCGTGAGCTGAGAAAACATTAGGCTTGATGAGCTGCCCATATTATGCCCAAATAGAATGGTATTTCTGTCCAGGGGGTTCAGATCGTTCTGATAGTCCATAAAAATAGTCCCACAGCTTGCCTCTTCTTGTTTGAAGCTCCTGCTTAGGTAATACTCGTTGTCATCCGCCTGAACAACAGGGTAATTGATCTTGGTGCCGGGAATATACAGCCAGCCCACGGTATCGCTGTTTTGCGCGGCCAGTGCGGCAAAATCCACCGAAACGCGTTGCGCTGCTTCCTTGCCGTCCGCGTTGGAGGCGGATGCAGGCCTGGAAGGCTCGGCTGTAGATCGGGGGTCCGTCGCCGCTGACGCCGTTGGATCGTCCAATGTATCGTTCTGCTTAGGCGCTGGGCTCAAAGGCACGAGCTCAATCATCCCGTCATCCTCGTCCGAATGCAGCACATCTTCCGCAATGTCCACATAGTCCGCTTTATATCCGGCATATTCGGCGGCTTCCATGATCCATACTGCGCCAAGCGCGATTGCCGCCGCAAGTAAAATGCCCATTGCACCCAGCAGCAGGATTCTCTTTTTATCCATATCGCACCTCATAGAAGTTTCATCAGCACGATTGCCAGCGCCACGATAGTGGCAGCCGAAGCGCCGACGAGAATGATCTGTTTGATAAGCCCTTTATCCAGCTTTTCCTTAAAAGCGCCCTCATCCAGCGTAGGCGTATCGTCATAGTATCCATCATAGCCCGCATCCGGCAAATCGGGAGGCGCCACGTCCTGCTGGCGGGGTATCGGTTTAGGCTTTTTCGCTTTTTTCTTGGTTTGCGGCGCTCGTTGTTTGGGCCCATCCTTAGGAATGCCGCTAACCGGTATCGATGCGCCGCATTCCATGCAAAATGCGGCGTCATCCAGTATGGATGCGCCGCAATAGGGACAATATCGCATTTCAAAACTCCTCCTTTTCCGGCCGTAATGACCAGCCGCGCAGCAGAAGTTTCGACGCTAGGAGTATACCATAGACGGATTTGCGTGTCATCGGCGGGAATCCGCCATCCGCCTGCCAGCAATATGACAACCCCTTGCGATGGCCTTTTTTGTGGGATATACTATGCCCATAAAGTTTCCAAGCCCTTCCACTGGAACGGCACAGTTTCCAAGTGTTCAAAGCGCCTTCGGCTTTCTGCCTTAAGGCGCTTTTTTATATAGATCCGGCCGCGTGTATGCGGCCTGTAACCCTTTTCTACGGAACGCCTTTGCGCTCCGTTTTTTATATGTCAAATCAACATAACGGAAAGGAAATCGAACCATGAACCCACAGGAAAAACGGCTCACGGAAGAACAAAGCGCATTCGCTGAAAAGCATCATCATGTGGTTATGAACTTCCTGCAGCGCAGAAGGCTCCCGGAAAGCGAATTCTACGACGTGGTGATTTTCCGGTATCTGCGGGCAGTCCAGCTCTATTGCACCAACCCCAAACTTCGCAAGTACAAATTCGAAGTCATCGCATTCCGAGCAATGGACTGGCAAATGCAGCGCTTCTGGCGCAAGGCCAATGAAGCGCTTTTTGAAACGTTGAGCCTTGAGGAACGGCTTAACGGCAATGGATTACCATGCAGCGAGGTGGTCTGTGCCGATGGTTTTGACCCGGGGGATGAGGCTTGCGACAAGCTGACAGCGGAGGAATTGCTCGCAGCGTTATCAAACGAGCAACACACGCTCCTGGGCCTGCGTCTTGATGGCTATTCCATCAAGGAAATAGCCGGCCGCATGGGCATGTCATGCGATCAAGTGGAGGACACGTTTTCGTGCATCCGAAAGATTGTCGCGGCAATAGCATGACGTGCGCATTGCCGATCCCATAAAAAAGGAGTGATCGAAATGGAGCAAACAGCAAAAGCTGGTATCCCCCGTATGAAAGAGCTTATCGGCATTCTCCGGCGCGCAGATACCGCCTACTACAAATATGACGCCCCTATCATGACCGACCGGGAATACGATGCGCTCTATGACGAGCTAGCAATGCTGGAGGATGCCTCCGGCATTGTTATTTCCGGCTCCCCAACGCAAAAGGTCTCCGGCGAGATATTGGAGGGACTTGCAGAGGTCGAGCACACCCGGCCCATGCTTTCGGCAGCAAAGACCAAGTCTGTGGACGAGATTATACGCTTTATCGGCAGCCATGCGGCGCTTGTCTCATGGAAGCTCGATGGCCTTACCCTTGTGTTGCGCTACGAGGAAGGAAGGCTGAAGCAAGCCATCACCCGGGGCGCGGAAGGCCGTATCGGCGAGGATGTAACCCACACGGTCAGGGTCATGCGCAATGTGCCCTTGACGATCCCCTACGCGCAGCCCCTTGAAGTGCGCGGTGAGGGCGTGGTCAGCTGGGCCAACTTCAAGCAGCTCAACGAGGCGTTGGATGAGCCTTATACCCATCCCCGCAGCTTGGCCGCTGGAAGCATTCGCAAGCTGGACGCAAGCCAAGTGAAGAACCGTATGCTGGAGTTCATCGCCTTTGACTTGATCTCCGACCTTGGCTTCGCCATGAAGCACGAGGCGTTGCAGTTTCTCTCCGACCTGGGGTTTGACGTGGTGCAGCATCTTCCTTTGGGAGATATGCCGTCAGAGCCACAGATCCGCGGGGTTATCAACTGGTTCGAGCCTGCGGGATGCCCTTATCCCGTGGATGGCCTAATCGTCGCATATGACGATATCGCCTACGGCGCCAGCCTGGGCGCTACAGGCCATCACGAAAACAGCATTATGGCCCTCAAATGGGCGGATGCGCTGTATGAAAGCCAGTTCCTCGGCTTTGAATTGGCCACCACCCGCACCGGCATGGTATCCATCACCGGCAAGTTTAAGGATGTGGTCATTGACGGCACGATGATCAATCGAGCATATCTCCATAACCTTGACATTGTCGAGGGCTTCCAGTTGGGAATCGGCGACAGGGTACAGATCTACAAGGCAAATCAGATCATACCCCAGCTCGCTGAGAACCTTACCCGCAGCGGAACAGCGGTACTGCCAAGTTCTTGTCCATGTTGCGCAGAACCCCTCACGGAAAAGAAGACCAGCGGCGGTACGCGCTTTCTGTACTGCATGAATCCGGCCTGCCCCGCAAAGCTGGTGGATAAGTTCGTGCATTTCTGTGAACGCACCCGTATGAATATCGAAGGCCTGTCGCAAAAGACGCTGGAGAAGTTTATCGATCGCGGATGGGTCACCAATTTCGGCGACCTATATGCGTTGGACCGCCATCGCGATGCAATTATCCAGACGGAGGGCTTCGGCGAAAAGTCCTTTGCGCGGCTGCAGGCCAGTATCGATAAGAGCCGAAACTGCACGTTGAACCAGTTTATCGCAGGCTGTGGCATCCATACGGTGGACCGCACCGCTGGACGCGTTATCAGTAAACACTTCGGCGGAAGCTGGGATGCATTTGAACAGGCGATCAAGGCAGGGTTTGACTTCACGCAGCTCCCGGGCTTTGGTCCCATCATGCACGACAACATCTATTCCTGGTATTCCGACGCCCAGGCTGAAAAGCTTTGGCGTCCCGCAATACAATATCTCAATTTCAGAAAGGAAATGACAACCATGGAAAACACAACCAATCCCTTCTTTGGCAAAACCGTTGTAGCAACTGGAAAGCTCACGAACTACACCCGCGACGGGATTCAGACGCGCCTGCTTCAGCTGGGGGCCAAGCCCGCAAGCTCTGTCAGCAAGGCCACGGATTATCTCATCGTTGGTGAAAAGGCCGGCTCCAAGCTGGCTAAAGCACAGCAGCTCGGCATACCTACGCTCACCGAACAGCAGTTCGAGTCCATGCTGGCTTAGCCGGCAGCAGAAAGTAAGGAGGATACGATCATGCCTGAAATCAACGCGATCGCCACAATCCATGGTCATGCGGGTTTTCAGCGGTTGGCCCAGTTTAGCACATCCACCGCTGCCAAGGAGCTTGCCGGATTTACCATGCGGTTTGACCGTATCAAAGTGCCATCCGGCGGCGGCACTACCTATGTACTCCCCGAGCCCGATGTCAATGGCAACACCGATTTCCGAGAGATCGATGCCGTTATCTTGACTCATCATCCCATGCAGAGCTACTATGCAGGGAAATACAATGGCGGAAACGCACGCCCGGAATGCAGCAGCAGGGACGGGAACGTGGGCGTTGGCTCTCCCGGCGGAAACTGCGCTAGGTGCTATCTCAATCAGTTCGGCACCGCCGAGAACAACAGCAAGGCCTGTAAGCGCAAGCACAGGATCTATATCCTGAGGGAGGGTGAGATCTTTCCCATCATCCTGGATTTGCCTACCCTGTCCGTGGATGGGTTTGGCAGATACCTGCGCCGCCTGCTGACGGTCGGCAAGGATCCGAACGCGATCGTCACTCGGTTTGCGCTCAAAAAAGCCATCAACAAAGCCGGTATCACCTATTCCCAGGTGACTTTCACCGAGGGCCGCGATCTTTTGCCCGAGGAGCTCACCGCTGTGCGTAGGCTCGCCGCCCAAGTACAAGCGTACAGCTCATCCGGCGATTTCGATGCCGATGATGCCGATGCCGCCAATGTCGATGCTATCCCCGATTATGATCCCGAAACCGGTGAAATTTTGTCGTCTGATCCCCAGGTCTTCTAAATAAGCCATCTGTTTGTTTGCAGCCGGGAGCCTTTAGGCTCCTGGCTATCCGTTCAGAAGAAGGTGTGGGATGAAAGCCGAAGGATTGCTGCAAAAGGCGAACATACAAACCGCGCTTTGGTTGCCCTGGGATGTTGTCGGAGAGCTAATTTCCTCCATGCTGGAACGGCTGCTAAACAGGCCGTTCACCGCCCGGGCTGAATACTGCGACGTGGATTACTGGTGCTGCGAGTTCGGGCAGAACTATCTCGACCTTAATACCCAAGAAAGGCTATTTATGGCCATGGAAGCCACAGAGGCCGAGCGGCAAGGAACCATAGCGTACTGTGATGAACAGAATGAAGTTAGATTGCCAATCAATTCACTTGGCATGGAAGTCTCTCAAAAAATCCTGCTGATGTCTCTTGCACTGGAGGATGTGGAGGGCGTTCCCTTTATGAAGAAAGGGCTATGGGTCATCCACGACCATCCAGAAGAGAAGGTTAGGACGTTTACAAACATGGTTATTTAAAAACGAGGCGCCTATGAAGGGCGCCTCCGATTATTTTGGAGGAAAAATATTATGGATCCACGATTAAAGTCGATTATCGATAATTTTGATGCCATGAAAATCGGTTTGGACGACACTTTTCATTTTGGCTGCCGGCAATGCGGGAAGTGCTGCATCAATCGTGAGGACATTTTGCTTAATGCAAAGGATGTCTATAATCTCTGTAACGCGCTTAGCCTTACCCCCGGACAAGTCATGGAACAATACTGCGAAGTCTATATCGGCCAAGACTCAAGGCTACCGATTGTTCGCTTAAAACCGCAGGGCAGCATAAAGCGGTGCCCGCTGCTCAAGGATCGAAAATGCTCCGTCCATAATCTAAAGCCCGCCGTCTGCGCCATGTACCCCATTGGAAGAGCCATTCGAATAGATACATGTGAAGCTGGAAGTAAAGACTTGCAAACCCTTACGCCCGTATACTTATATAACAAAACGGCCTGCGGCGATGCGTCCGAATCCCATACGGTACGTGAATGGCTCACGATGTTCGGTATTCCCGTAAATGATCCTTGCTTCAGCGCATGGCATAGGACAATTCTCAACGTTTCCCAATTCGTTCGAAAAGCTGAGAAAAAGCTTCCAGGGCATACAATGACAAAGCTTTGGGAACTCATACATGCCGCGCTGTACCTGTTTTATAACCCCTGCGATGACTTCTTGCCCCAGTTTCAAGCCAACTCGCATAAACTACTTGCTCTTTTGAAGGACATCCCATTAGAATAGCGCCAAGTCAGCTGCACCGAATAATTCAATCAAAATAAAGAGAATTGGCTTTCTTAAAAAATGATTATTCTTACCCCATGGAAGGGACTGTCAACTGGAGCCTGTGAAAAAATCTCTGTAAATACAGATCTTCTATGATAATTGCTGGGCTG
>OJPZ01000515.1_pt1 | contig 18814 bp, 17 predicted proteins | sample 1598611 | NCBI WGS metagenome assembly OJPZ01 (sample SAMN03922494, study PRJEB24848) | human gut metagenome | isolation source: stool sample | host: Homo sapiens | place: Germany | collected 2011-11
TTCGCCTTAGTCTCGTGGGCTCGGAGATGTGTATAAGAGACAGCCCTTGGGAAGTGTCCCAAACCCTCTGTAACGATGAAAGGAGGTGTAAGCCACGCAGAACAAGCCGAAAGCAGAGCTGACCGCCGCCCTGATGCTTCTTGATACCCGCAGTATGTCATTTGATATGCAGGAAATCGACAACCGCCGCTTTATGTTCTCCCCGCAGACGGGGGAGCTGATTTTAGGCAGACAGTATAGGGGCGGGCAGCTATACAAAAGCCATGCCGAGGAACACTTTGACAGCGGGGCGAAAGCCCCTTTCGACAGCTTTATCCGGGGCTGGATCGGCACAGGCAGGGACTACCCGGACGGTGTTATCCACTTCGCCCCGAATATTGGCACAGACAATATCCCCGCCTTTGACAATGCGTTTTCCACCCTGCAAATGTTCAGCGAAAACGGCGCGGCGGGAGATACCGTCGTGCGCGGCTTTGGGCGCAAGTGGGAGCAGCCGCTAAAAGACATCATCACACCAACAAAAGAAAGGAGCAAAACCGTGAGCGAACAGGAAAAGAACTATTCCAGCTATGATTTTGACAGGCTGGAAGTAGCAAAAAAGCTGGTAATTGAGCGAAGCATCTATTTTGAAAGTGAGAAAGCGGATATTTCCGCGCTGACCGGGCTTTCTCTTGCGGAGCTGACACGGCTGCGGCAGGAGAGCGCGGCGGCGGAACAGGCTGTATTTGACAGGCTGAAAACGGAGGCAGCCGCATGGGAGCAGCAGGCGGGCAACACCCGCTTTCTTGAAAAAGCCATCGAATATGTGCAGACGCCGCCCGTCAAGCACACATCCAACAAATGGGAGAAAACAGATTATGAATGGCAGCTCCGCAGCAACGCAGTCTATCAGATGCGCTATCATGTCTATGAAAACACCCGCTATGACAGACAGGCGCAAAAATCCGTGCCGTATTCATGGAGCCTGACATGGAGTGTCTACACCAACGGACCGAACCATGGACAAAACGTAAAAATCGCCGGACAGGAGCGCAAGACCTTTTCAGACAAGGCGGCAATGGAAAAATACCTTGCCGGACGCATCAAGGCATACGACCGCCTGTTTACCGAGACTATGCCGCCCGTTCCGAAAGAATACGCGGAGCCGTTCAAGGTGAATGGGCTGCTGCTTCCGGGTTATGCCATTGAGGGCGAGCCGCCGCAGCACACCGCGCCCCAACAGGCAGCGCAGCCGACGCACATTGACCCGGAAAAGGTTGAAATGGATGCCGCCGCGATGCAGGCAGCGCCCCTTACTGTCGAGCCGCCGCAGCCGCAGCCCGTTATCCCTATCAACCTTACCGCAGAGAAGCCAGCCGAAAAGCTCAAGGAGATTACCGACCGTTTGGAGCAAGGCATTGCGGAGCTGTTCGACAGCGAACGCTACAAGGAGTATCTGCGCGTCATGTCAAAGTTTCATAATTACAGCTTCAACAACACCCTCTTGATTGCCATGCAGAAGCCCGATGCTTCCCTGGTCGCGGGCTTTACCGCTTGGAAAAACCAGTTTCAGCGCAACGTCAAAAAAGGCGAAAAAGGCATTAAGATTATCGCCCCGTCGCCGTTCAAAATCAAGCAGGAAACGGAGAAAATCGACCCGCAGACCCAAAAGCCCGTGATCGGAAAGGACGGAAAGCCCGTAACCGAAGAAAAAGAAATCACCATACCCGCCTACAAGGTGGTGTCCGTCTTTGACGTGTCCCAAACCGAGGGAAAGGAATTGCCGGATATTGCCGTGGACGCGCTGACAGGCGATGTGGAGCAGTACAGTGATTTTTTCGCAGCCCTTGAAAAGACCTCTCCCGTCCCCATCGGCTTTGAGAAAATCGAGGGCGGCGCACACGGCTATTATCACTTGGAGGACAAGCGCATCGCGCTTGACGAGGGTATGAGCGAGCTGCAAACGCTCAAAACCGCCATTCACGAAATCGCCCACGCAAAGCTGCACGATATTGACCTGAACGCTCCCAAAGACGAGCAGCAGCCCCGCGTAGACCGCCGCACCCGCGAGGTGGAAGCGGAAAGCGTCGCCTACACCGTTTGCCAGCATTACGGGCTTGATACGTCGGACTACTCTTTCGGCTATGTAGCCGGGTGGAGCAGCGGACGGGAGCTTGCGGAGCTGAAAAGCTCCCTTGAAACGATCCGCTCTGCCGCCGCAGACATCATCAACAGCATTGACGGGCATATCGCAGAACTGCAAAAGCAGCACGAAGCCGAGAAAGCCGCGCCCGATCTTGCCGCCGCGCAGGAGGCACAGGCCGAAAAAACCGACCCACCCCTTACGGACTTGCAGAAAAAAGCCGCCGCAATCGCAGAGAAATACGAGGCGCTTTCCACGCAGGAGAAAATCGGGGTGATCGCGCAGGCGTTCGGCGGTACTGCGGGCAAGATTGAAACGTCGCCCTGCACGGGAAAATGGCGCGGCACAAGCGATATATCCATCCGCTTTGATAACGGCGCGTCCCTGTTTCTCGGCAACCGCCTTACGCCGAAAGCAAAGACCGCAGCGGTACAGCGGGAGCTTGTCAACGATACCCTGCTGCGGTACAACCCGGAGATCGTCAGCGCAACAAAGGAAGCCGCTCTCACTTCCCTCATGGAGCGCGAAGCAAAGGACAATGCCATTGCCGCGCAGAAGGGCTTGAAGCCCTACACCCTGCTCAACGTCGAGTTCAACGACGGCGCGGACAGTCAAAGCAGCGGATATATGGGCTGGTACTATGTGACATTGGCGGTGGACGGAAACATCTGCTCCCATATCGAAACCGGGCTGAATTACGACATTGCAGATGGCAAGGTGAGTGCAGAACCCACGCGGGAGAATTATTTTGCGGCGGGCGCGTTGAAAGATAGTGAAGTGGACTATGTTTTCAACAACGTCGGCTTTTCCTCTACTTCCGGGCTGTATGCGCTACCCGTCAGCGAGGCCGTTTTGCAACGTGCCGAAAAGACGCTTGCGGAGCGCACACAGGCGCAGGCGGCGCAGCGTACAGAAAAAGACGTGATTTATACCATGCACACCAATCCCCGCAGCGAAAGTCTTGCCGACCGCTCTTTCCTGCAAGCCTATGAACAGCAGCCGGACGGGAAAGCAATACCGGGCGACTTGCTGTTTGTCGGGACGCCGGAGAAATGCCGGGAGCTGTTACAGAGCTTGAACGCCGGGGAGCTGACGCAGGGCGAGGTCAAGGCACTTTATGCAAAGGCGCAGGAGTCGGACAGGGACAGCTTTTCCATTTACCAGCTCAAACGCGGCGACGAAACGCGGGATTTACGCTTTGAGCCTTACGACCGTCTGACCGCAGCGGGACACGCAGTTGATCCGGCGAACTATGACCTGATTTATTCCGCGCCCCTTGCACCGGGTACGAGCCTTGAAGCTATTTTTACCCGCTTTAATCTCGACCACCCGAAAGACTTTAAGGGACACAGCCTTTCCGTTTCCGATGTGGTGGTGCTGCATCAGAACGGGCAGGACACGGCGCATTACGTTGACAGCATCGGCTATCGACAGACGCCGGAGTTTTTGCAGCCGCAGAATTATCTAAAGCACGTCGAGGATATTGTTGAGCAGAACGACAACAATTTTGACGGTATCATCAACAACACGCCGCAGACACCCACCGTCGGGGAATTGGAGCAGAAAGTAAAGGCGGGTGAGCCGATTTCCCTGATCGACCTTGCGAACGCCATCCATGCCGATAAGGAGCGCGGCAAAGAGGAAAAGCCCTCGATCCGGGCGCAGCTTCGGGCGGCAAAGGAGCAGACCGCCCAGAGAAAGGCGCAAAGGAGCAAAACGCAGGGTTTGGAAAGGAGCTGACCCTATGCAGAAGTTTGAAAACGTGGATATACTGGCTTGCCTTGATGCGGTGATGAAGCAGAACACCGGCTTTTACCAAACCGATTTTGCGATTGACAAAAAGATCATTCACGAGGCTGCTGCAAGCCCCGACCGTGAGGACAAAACCCTTTTGTGGCTTTCCCGTCCGTCCGGGACGCATTGCTTCCGGGAGCGCGACGTTTTTCTCAAAGACACCCGCCCATACAACACATGGAAGTTCCACGGGGAGCAGACACGCGACCGTATTCTTGCCTATGCCGTGGAGCTGACAGGCAGGGAGCGCGGCAAAATCCGGGGAAACCTCTATGAGCTGGACTATGCCGCCCATTTCCGGCACGTTCGGGAGCAGGCGCTTCCCGCAGACACCGTAACGCTTTTCTATGAGCGCGGCGAGCGCAGCCAGCCGACAGGCAAATACTTTAGCGGTTCACCCGATCCGCAGTATGGCGCGTTTCTTCGCTTTGAGGTGCAGCCAAACGCCCCCGAAGCCTTGCGCGATCTTCTGCAAGAGGAACGGCGCAGCCGTGAGCAGCTTTCGCCGGGGGACTTCAAGGCGCATATCGCCGCCCTGCGCGACTGGCTGATTGAAGCCGAAGCGCGGCGCATTGTTGCCGAAATGAAACGTCAGTACAGCCCCAACAGCCCGAACAAAACCCACTACATGACAGAGCTTGCCCCGGCGTTTATGATGCTTGCGTCGAACCGGGACGTTGACCGCCTTTTCTCGCTGCTTCCCTACAAGACGCTGACCTTTTCCAAAATCGAGGGCAGGCACGGCATCTATGCGCTGATCGACAAGAACGAAAACCGTGACCGGGATATTCGCAAGCCCCGCCCCTCTATCCGGGCGCAGCTTGCCGCCGACAAGAAGAAAGCCGCTCCGAAGCGGGCGGCGAAAACAAAACATCACGAAATGGAGGTATGAGCATGAACCGATTTACCGTTGAGGAAACAAATCTTATCAGCATCTACATCGCCGATACGCGCAGGGAGCTTATCGGGGAAATGACGGGTGCGCTGCCCTATATGGACGGCGAAATGCACGAGCTTGCCTTGCGTACCCTTGCGAAGCTCCGCGCCATGAGCGACGCCGACTTTGCCGCTCTCGCCGTATCTGCCGCCGACGAAGTATGAGCGGGCTGAAACGGCTGACGCCGCAGCAGAGCCGCAAAGCGAACGCCCTTATCAAGAAAACCTGCTGCAACTGTATGGGCGGGAACTGCATTTTGCTGGACGATGGGGACGAGTGCGTTTGTCCGCAGCTCATTTCCTATTCGCTTCTTTGCAGATGGTTTCAAAACGCCGTACTTCCCGCCGACAAGCTGCTTTACGCGGAGATTTACCAAGCCGAGGACAGGCGGCGGTGCGCCGAGTGCGGCGCGGCGTTTGCGTCCACCTCAAACAACGTCAAATACTGCCCGGACTGCCGCAAGCGGATCACCCGCAGGCAAGCCGCCGAGCGGATGCGGAAACGACGTGCCCGCGTTACGCAGTAGGCGCGAAAAATCCCTTGCGCCATGCCGCTTTTCAGACACGACTTGAGCATGACAAGGGATTTATACCTAAACCCGCAAAAACAGTGTTCTACTGCGTAACAGACACTTAAAGCAGCACCCACGAAAAGACGGGGCGCGGTGGCCATCATCGGCTGCCGCGCCCCGTTCTCTTTTTTTGCTTATTCCTCGCCGATTTCTGCTACGCCGACCCTGCCGACGTTTAGAAGCCGATATATCGTCAGAGGGATATACCATGCCGCGACCGCAAGCCGCCATATCAGAATGACGCCGCCAATCAAGCCGCCCACAATGAAGTTGAGCGCAACGACGCCCACCGTGCCGGAAAGGTCAAAGCCGCGTGGGATAAGCCACACGAACATACGGCGTATGCCAAAGGGGATGCCACAGCACAGCCACACATAAAAGTAGTTCGTTGCCCCGTCCTTTGTGAATACCAGTGTAGCCCAATAAAACAGCACTCCAGCAATCAGAACGGTCAAAACCGTTTTCTTAAAAAAGTCTTTCCAAATCTCACCTCGCGTCATAACCTCACCTCTGTTTCGTAAAAATATGGATAGCGTTCAGCAGTCCTACATTGGGATAGTTTCATCATACCATGCTTTTTCGGGGATTTCCACACAATCCGCATTTATCCGCGCACATTTTCCTTGCCCCGCTCCGGCTCACTTTCACGCCGTAAAATACTGTCGATGTTCCGCTTGATAACGTTGTACTCCTTGACCTGCTTTTTCAGCCTGCCATAGTCGGCGTAGAGCGTTTCTTTCTGCTCTTGGAGCTTTGCATATTCCGCTTGCAGCGCGGCGACGTTGGGGAGCTTGCCGCCGATCAGCGCGGGCTTGACCGCTTTTGCGGCGGCTTCAAACAATATGATACTGCTCTCATGGGCGGCGCGGTATGCCGCCTTATCCTTTGCTCTGCGGTATGCGTCATACACGGGCTTTGCCTTTTGATAGGTTGTAACATTCTTGATTAAGACCGCCATATCCGCAAGCCGCCGTTCGACGCCCTTTAATGTGCCTGCCGCCTGTTCGCTTGCCGCGTTCACTTCCGCGATTTTTGCGGAAAGCTCTGCATAGCTGTCAATCCTGTTTTCCGTGAGGAAGTTCAGCGTCCTTGCCGCCTGTTTCAGATTATGGATTTTCGCCCATTGTTCATAGCCCCGGCTTTCCTGCGCCTTGATGCTGTTCTGAATGTCGATAACAAGGGAGATACCGCCGCGCTCCTGTTTCGGGGCTTTGGCGGCGCGGGTGCGCCTGCCCTTGATACGCTCCGTTATGGCTTCCTCTGTATAATCCGCGCCGAGAGTTTTCAGACGGGTAAAGCGTTCCTGCCCCGGTGCGCGGCAAGATATGTACTTACCGGGCTTTATCTCATAGCCCGCAACTTGCAGCAGCCGCAGAAAATCGGCAAAGTCTGACGCTTGCGGGATAAGCGCGTCAACGGCAATTTTCAGCTTGCCTTTCCAGCTTGTACCCGTCTTTTCCGCCTGGTACTCCGCATAGCTCTTTCCCTTGCTGCCCCTGCCGTGGACAACGACGGACAAGCCGTTTTCCCGGCACAGCCTGTCGCTGATGTTGCGTATGCCGTAATAGCTCCGCTTGTTGGAATTGTATTTGCGGTGGTCGATGAAGTTGACCGCACAAAAAATCACATGGTTATGGATATGCCCCTTGTCTATGTGGGTAGTCAAAACATATTCGTGTTGCCCCTTTGTTACCGCGTCGGCAAGCTGACGACCTATCTCATGCGCTTTTTCATAGCTGACTTCCCCCGGCTCAAAGGATTGCATGAGGTGGTGGGCTAAATTGTTGCCTTTCTCTAACGCTTGCGACAGGGTATATGCAAACTCAATATCTGCCGTTTCATAGGAGCAGCCGAACGAGGACACAAGCAGTTTTTCTTCTGTCTTGGCGGGATTTTGGATATAGTCAAGGGCTTTACTCAACGTGCTTTTAATAGGTTTAATCTTTGTAACCGCCATATCTCATTCAGCACCCCCTTTATCTCGTCTATGTCCTCTTGATAGACGCTGCCCGTACTATTCACGCGCCGCGCGATCTGATTGACGTTGACCCCGATCTTCTGTATCTCGGCGGTCATTGCCTTTATGTCGCTATGGTCTATCTGAATGATATATCCGTCGATTGCGATTTTCCGCAGATACGCCGCCATATTCCGTGTTGGTATCAGCTTCATTTTTTCAAGGATCAAATCGCGCTCGGCTTCCGTCACGCGAAACTTTAGCTGCACCGTCCTTTTCCGTCCGTCCATGCTCTAACGCTCCTTTCCGTTCATAGAGGGTTTGGGACACTTCCCAAGGGTCTGCCCCAACAGGCGATAGCCTGTGAGGGTACAAGCAAAATCCCCATTCTGCGCGTAGCGTCAGAACGGGGATTTTACGGAAAGGGTACCCCTTTCCTATGCTTGCTGCGTAAGTTCTTTGTCCCTCGCAAGCTCGATACGGTAGTTGACGTATTTCCCGCCCGTATCGGCTAATACAATGCTTCCGTCATAGGTTTTACCCGTTTTCGGGGAATACAGCTTTTTGACCTTCGCCCTGCCGCCCGCAAGCAGCGCGGCGGCGATTTTTGGGGTAAAGGCGGTTTTGCGTTCCTCGAAAAAGCGGTCGTTTTTCCACATGACAAAGGCGCAGTCCTTCTTTTCGCAGTAGTAGTTTTTTCTGCCCTCGCAGACGTTCCCGCCGCAGCGGGGGCATTTGCCGATCACCGTCTTTTCCTCTTTGAACAGGCCTTTCTGATTTTCGGAAAGAAACGGATAGGCTTTCACCAGCTCCCGCGCCATTTCTTCAATGCCCCGCATAAAGTCCTCCGGGTCGGCTGCGCCCCTTGCAATCTGCGTCAGAGCGTTTTCCCATTCGGCGGTAAGCTGCGGTGAGGTCAGCGTATCGGGCAGAACGCAAACAAGGTTGTTGCCTTTTTTGGTTGGGATAAGCTGTTTGCCCTTGCGCTGCACAAAGCCGGATTTGACCAGCTTTTCAATCACAGCGGCGCGGGTAGCGGGAGTGCCAAGCCCCTTACGTTCTGCGTCCGGGTCGGTGTCCGCGCTTCCGGCGCGTTCCATAGCCGAAAGCAGGCTTGCTTCCGTGTGCGGCTTCGGGGGCTGCGTGTCGTGCGCCGTAACTCTTGCGGCTGGGCTGTCAAAGCTCTGTCCCTCGGCAAAGGTCGGCACATCTAAAATAAGCTCGTTTTCCTCGTCGCCCTCGGCGTCGGGCTTTCCTTTCAGCGTCGCCCGGTAGCGTTGTTCAAGCTCTTTCCATCCGTCGCAAAGAACCGTCTTTCCCTTTGCCGTAAACTCGGTATCGGCACAGGAAAACACCGCCGTTACCGTATCAAAAACGTGCGGCTCGGCGGCGGCGAACAGCAGACGCGCCCCGGCAAGGGTGAGGATATTTCTTTCGCTTTCCGGCAGCGCGGCAAGGTCTGCTTTCGCAAGCTCCATTGTCGGAATAATGGCGTGGTGGTCGGACACCTTTTTGCTGTCAAGCGTCCGGGCTATGTCCGGCGTAAACGCCGCGCCTTTCATAAAGGGCAGCTTGCCGACAAGCAGCGCGGCGATATGCACCGCCGTATCGCCCATGTCGTCGGTCAGATAATTGCTGTCCGTTCGCGGGTAGGTAAGCAGCCGCTTTTCGTAAAGGGCTTGTGCAAGGTCAAGGGTCTGCTTTGCGGTGTAACCGTAAATGCGGTTGGCTTCCCGCTGCAAGCCCGTAAGGTCAAACAAGCGGGGCGGCTGCTCGGTTTTCCTCTCACGCCTCACCGAAATGCAAACGGCCTGCGACGCTTCGCAAGCCGTTTTTACCGCTTCTGCTTTTGCGGCGTCGGAGATCCTGGCGCTTGCCGCTTCCGCGCCGCCCACATCAAGACGGACGATATGGTAGGTTTCTTTCTTGAAAGAGGTGATCGCCGCGTCCCGGTCTGCAAGCATTTTGAGGGTTGGCGTCTGCACTCGCCCCACGTTTAGGGTCTTGCCATGCAATACAGAAAAAAGGCGGGTGGCGTTGATGCCGATGATCCAGTCCGCTTTTGCGCGGCACAGAGCCGACGCATAGAGCGCGTCATACGCTTCGCCGGGTTTCAGCTCCGCAAAGCCCTTTTTGATTGCGCTTTTCTCCATAGAGGAAATCCAAAGGCGGGAAAAGGGCTTATCGCACCCCGCCGCATGGTAGACAAGGCGGAAAATCAGCTCGCCCTCGCGTCCTGCGTCGCAGGCATTGACAACCTCGGAAACGTCGCTGCGGCGCATGAGGTCTTTTAGGATTTTGAACTGCTTTTGCCTGTCTTTGAATACGGTATATTGCCACGGCTGCGGCAGGATCGGCAGGCTGTCATAGCTCCACTTTTTGTACTGCTCCCCATAGGCGGCGGCTTCCGCAAGCTCCACCAAATGCCCCACGCACCATGAAATGAGGTAGCCGCCGCCCTCCATATATCCGTCCTTTTTGTTCTTTACGCCAAGGGCGGCGGCAAGTGCCGCCGCTACACTCGGCTTCTCTGCAATGACTAACCTCATTCCTCGTCCTCCTGTTCCTCGCTGCCTGCTTCCGGCTCGTCCTCGTCGTATTCGTCAAAGTCGAAATCGTCAAGGTCGGTGTCGCCCTTGATACCCTGCTTCGGCTTCATAATCTTAAAGTAGTAGAACGCGCCGCCACCGGCAAGCAGGGTAACGACAAGGAAGATCACAAGCCCGCCCGCATTGCTTTTTTCTTTCTCCGGCGGCGCATCGTCCGGCTCCGGCACGGCTTCCTTGCCTGCACATTCGGTCATATTGACAGAGCATACCGAGCAAACGGTATTGACTGCGCCCGCCTTGCATTTGTCCTTGCAGGTGCAAACGGCGGGAGCCTGCGCCTTGCCGCTGTCGCCCTCCATGAGCGCCATCAGGTCGGCTTCGTCCACCTGATTGAGAAAATGTACGGTGTTTTCGCCCTCGGCGGCGCGGTCAACGATGATGTAAAAGTAGTTGCCGTTTTTGCTCTGCACAATGATAAACTGCTTGTCCTCGGCGGCTTCTCCCTCAATGTCGTCAATCAGCGACAGATTACCATCCGGCGTAAGGGGCTGCGGCTCGGTTTCTACGATCACGCCGCTGTCGTTGGTGGGAATGTCCTCACCGCCGCCCGCATAGGCGGTAACAGAAAAGCCGCCCAAGAGGACAAGGGCGGCAAGCAGGGCGGCGGCTGTTTTGAAAAAGCCTTTATTCTTCATCTTCGATTTCCTCCTGTTCCATGCAGTCTGTCCCTGCGGCGGCAATGCCGGGGATCGGCTCGCCGGAAAGCAGGGCGGTAAGCTCTGCGGGGGTCAGGCGCATAGAGCGCACAAGAGCGATGATTTGCAGGTTTTCCGCTTCGGTTTTCTGCATTGCAAGCTCTTTCAGCCTGTTCTGATACTCGGTGATTTTCTCCCATGTTTTCTGCATTTCCTTTTCAATGCGGTCAATTTTGCTGTTTGTCATTTCGTAATACTCCTTTCAAATTTTAATTCCAATTCATCAGCCCATAGCCCTTGATACAGGCGTAATCAAGAGGATAGCTTCTGATTTTGCAAGCGTCGCCGGAATTACCCTCCACGGTGTAAACGCGGCTTCCGTCTGTGCCGATTACGATACCTACATGGTCTGCGCTGCCGTCTAAATCCCAATCAAAAAAGATGGCGTCGCCGGGAGCGATATTCTCATAACCCCTCGCGCCCCATTGCCCGTGAGAGGTAAACCACGGAACGCCCTGCGACTGACAGCCCGCAAAGCGCGGCTCGGAAAGTCCAGCCTGTCCGTAGCACCAGGACACAAAGCAGGCACACCAAGCCACGCGGCTGTCAAAGCCGTACCAACTCCAATAGGGCTGCCCGCCCACGTTGCCGACTTGCGATTTCGCTATATCCACAAGGGCGGTGTTGCCGGGTCGGGTGCCGTTGACAAAGGTAACGCCGCTTAAATCCTCGGACGCGGAAGTGTCCGCAGATCCGCCGCCAAAAACGAGGGGTTTGTTGCCGCTTGTTTGTAAATAGACACGGTACATTTCAAGCTGCTCCGGCGTTAGCAGCTCCGATACAAAAGAGGATATGGGTCTGTTCGTCAGCGTTACATTGAGAATGTAATAGTTATATGGGACTTCAACGGTGTAGGTATAGGTATGGGTGTTGCCCTCCGCATCCGTGTAGCTGCCTGTGCGCTGTTCCGTGCGGTAGCGCACATCGATTTCTTCCGTGACGGTCAGCTTGTATTGCAGATTGAAAATGCGGTCAAGCTCTGCCTGTGCGCTTTGCGGGGTGTAGCTCTGCAACAGGGCGGTCAGGTAGGACGCTAATTCATGGGGGTTATGCCCGATGTACGCAAGGTTGTAGCGGTATTCGTCATAGCCCGAATAATCGCGCTCGATATTGTCTATCCTGCTTTGCAGATCGTTTTCCTTTGCCGCATAATTGTTTTCCACCGCTACAAGGTCGCTGTCCTCCGATGTGTAAGAGGTTCCGATTACGCCGTTGACAAGCCCCGAAAAAAAAGCAGAGCCGGAGGAAATTGCGGACATCAGCATGATAAGCAGGAGCAGCGCACACCCGGCAATCAGAAAGGCTTTCCAATGCCGCCCTACAAAGGCGGCGGTCTTTTTCGTCGCTTCGGCGGTTTTCTTCGCCGCCTTGCGGGTGTTTTCTGCGGCTTTCCTTGCGGATTTTGCACCGCCCGTTCGCACCGCCTTTGCATACTGCCGCTTGATCTGCTGCTTCTGCCAAAAACGGGAAACGGGGTTAGACGCGGCAAGCTGCGGGTTGTCGTGCAGCGCCTTTTGATACTGAAAATCGGCGTTTGCCTTGAACGCGGCTTTTTCTGCTTTTGCCGCCGCCCGATAGGGTTTCAGCTTGCGGCTGCGGCGGCTCTTTCGCATCTGCCGTGCCCCCGCCCGGATGCCGCGCTCGGCTAATTCCTCGCTCTTGTGCGCTCCCTCCACGCCGGAGTTGTCCTTTTCAACGGAATGTATCTTGTTGTGGACGAAAACGCCGACCTCCTGCACGGGGCGGGAGAGGGGGTTGTGCTGCTGCCTGCCGCCCGGTATGGGTTTTTCCTTTTCCTCAAAGCGCAGGCGGGTTTTGCCCTTTCCTGCGGCTTCGTCAAAGGTGCGCTCTTTTGTCAAGACTTTCTTTTTCGGAATAGCCGCCCGCGCTTCGTCCAAGCGGTCGGCGGCTCTTTCCGATTTGCGGATCGCCTTTTGAAGCTCCGGCGTCGCCCGTTCTTCCTCGGTGAATTGCAGGCGTGAGGTCTTTGTTTTTGCCGCCGCTTCCCGCTGCGCCCGCTTTATCGCCTTTTTGGATGCTGCGCGGGTATGGGCAGCGTCGATATGCTCCAAAACACGCTCGGCTGCGGCATCGTCCCGCTTCGGGGAAAGCTCCGGGGTATGGGGACGAGCTGCCGTGCTGCCGGATGGGTGCGGAAGCTGCTGCGCTGCTTCCTGCGCCGCCTGTTCGGGCTGCTTGGAAAAATCCGCGTCCTGCTCGCGCCCGCTGACCAGCTCGGCGGTGCCTGCGGTTTCGTTGACCTCGATAAGCCCGTCCCGGCTCATTTTCTGCGTAATTTTATCGCGGGGTTTCAGCTTTTTGCTCAATTCGTTTCACCTCCGATCCGCGCCCTTGCAAGGGTGCAATAGTCATAGTTCAGTTCAATGCCGATGTAATGGCGGTCAAGGCTTTTTGCCGCAAGCCCTGTCGTGCCGCTGCCGAAAAACGGGTCAAGGACAACGCCGCCCTTGGGACAGCCCGCCAAAATGCAGGTTTCCGCCAGCTTCGGCGGGAACGCGGCGAAATGCCCGCCCTTGTAGGGTACGGTGTTGATATGCCACACATCCCGCTTATTCCGCGTGGTCGGCATGAGGGCTTCATCGTAGTAGCCGCCTGTCCGCGCCCGGTTGATGCCCTGCACCTTGCCCTGTCCGGGTACCTCGCCGTCGTATTTGTGTCCCGCGCTGCGCCCGCCCCGGTATCGCGCCGCTGTGGTGGGGGCAATGGGTTCTGCAATGGCGGCGGCGTCATAGTAATAGCTCTTGGACTTCGTAAGCAAAAAGACGTTCTCATAGCAGCGGCTCGGTCTGTCCCGCACGCTTTCGGGCATGGGGTTGTCCTTCTGCCAAATAATCGCGCTTCGCAAATACCACCCGTCGGAGCGCAGGGCAAAGGCTAAAAGCCACGGAATACCGATTAAGTCCTTTTGCTTGCAGCCTGCCGCCCGTCTTGCAAGGGACAGGCTCTGCCCGTTTCTGCCTTTCGGGTCGGTGTAGCTGCCCTTGTTTCCTGTGCCGCAATAGGTATCGGCAATGTTCAGCCAAAACGTACCGTCCGGGCGCAGCACCCGTTTCAGCTCACGGAAAACTTCGACAAGCCTTGCGATGTACTGCTCCGGCGTGTCCTCCCGCCCGATCTGCGCGTCCATGCCGTAATCCCGCAGGGCGTAGTAGGGCGGGCTTGTGACGCAGCAATGGACGCTCTCGGCGGGCAGCTCCCGCAAGGCGCACAGCGCGTCGCGGTTGATGATGGTGTCTAATCTCATGTGCCGCCCACTTCCTCCGGGCGGGTCGTCATTACCCGGTATAGCTCGGTATTTTGCGGAAAACGGTCAAGGAAAGGCAGCACCACGTTTCCGTAGAAGATCAGCCCCTCTCCCGCTTCGGTATGGGTAACGTATTTCATCTGCTGCGGGGAGATATTGAGCTGCCTTGCAAGGATTTCCCGGTCGCCCTGCGCCTGATTGAGCATGAGGACAAAATCGCTGTTCTCAAAGATATTCTCAACTTCACGGCTGCTCAAAAGGTCTTTGACATTCTGCGTGATGGCGGTTGGGATCCCGCCCCATTTACGAAAGCGCTTCCAAATCTCCACGGAATAGGCGGCGGTTTGTTCCTCTTTGAGAAGCAAATGAAACTCGTCCATGTAGTAGCGGGTGGATTTCTTTTCAGCCCGGTTTATGGTTACTCTGTTCCACACCTGATCCTGCACAATGAGCATCCCCAGCTTTTTAAGCTGCTTTCCAAGCTGCTTGATGTCAAAGCAGACAAGGCGGTTTGAAAGCTCCACATTGGTACGGTGGTTAAAGACATTCAGACTGCCCGAAACGTAAAGCTCCAATGCCGCCGCCACCCGCGCCGCTTCCGGCTCCGGCTGTCTTAAAAGCTCGTCGTAAAGGTCGCCGAGGATCGGCATTTTCGCCGGGTCGGGGTTTGCAAGGAAAGGACGGTACACGTTTCTTACGCTGCGGTCAATGACGGTCTTTTCCACGGGCATCAGCCCCTCCTTGCCGCCGATGACAAGCTCACAGAGGGAAAGGAGAAAGTCGCTTTTCAGCGCAAGGGGGTTGTCGTCCTCGCTGTAATTGAGGTTAATATCCATAGGGTTGACATACTGGGTGCTTGTGGGGGAAATGCAGATCACCTGTCCGTGCAGGCGGCGCACAAGGGGGTAATATTCCGCTTCCGGGTCGCAGATGATGATGTCGTCGTCGGTAATGAGAAAAGCATTTGTGATTTCCCGCTTCGCCGCAAAGCTCTTGCCGCTTCCGGGGGTGCCGAGGATCAGCCCGTTGGGGTTTTTAAGCCGCTTGCGGTCACAGAGGATCATATTGCTTGACAGGGCGTTCAGCCCGTAATAGAGTGCCGCGCCCTGCTGAAAAAGCTCCTGCGTGATAAAGGGAATAAAAATCGCAGTGCTTGATGTGGTAAGCCCCCGCTGGATGGGGATCAGGTTCTCGCCCAGCGGAACAGAGGACATCAGCCCCGCCTCCTGCTGGTAGTCAAGGCGGGTAAGAGCGCAGTTGTATTTCTGCGCAATGCCTGCCGCTGCGAATATGTCATTTTCCAGCTTTCGCTTCGTGTCCGCTATATTTACCACAAGGAAAGTCAGGAGAAACATTCGCTCGTTGCGGCTCTGTAAGTCCTGCAAGAGGTTTTTCGCTTCGCCGCCGAACATGGCAAGGTCAGAGGGGATGATGTCCATGTCATACCCGCTGCGTACCGCTTTCTTTTGTTCCTCGATTTTCATTTTGTCAAGGTCGGTTATCTTGCGCTTGATGGTCTTGATGGCTTCGGTCTGGTCGATGCTCTTGATGTGGAGATTGACGACGATCCCCGTTTCAAGGTCGAGAATGTCCGCAAGCATACGGTCGTTCAGCTCCGGCGCAAGGATTTCAAGGAAGCTGACCGCGCCGATTTTGCGTCCCATACGGAAATATCTGCCCTCGCCGAAACGGAACGAGGACGGGGCGATAAAGTCCTTTGTGGTAAGCCCCGACGGGGTGAGCCAGTCCCAAGAGAAACGGAACGGTTCTCCCTCCGGGTGGAATACGCTGTGCAGGGCTTCCAGCCGTTCATAGCCCGTCATGGGGCGGGCGGCTGCGCCCAGCACCTTAAAATTATTCAGTATGTCGGTTTCAATACGGGCAAGCCGCGCCTTTGCCGCGTTCAGATTGTCCGCTTCCACGGAAAAGGTAATGTACTTTGACTTTACAAAGCCGTTGTTGCCCTTTGCAAGCTGATGTTTCAGCATATCCGCGTATTCGGTGCGGATGGAATTGAAAGCGTCGTTTTGCGCGGGGATCGCAACGACCTCCTCCGCGCCGCCGCTGCGCGTTCCCCGGTTGATAAAGGAAAGCTGCACACTAACGGTCGCGTCAAAATAGTTGAGAAAGTCGCACCAGTTTTCAAAAATGGCGGTCTTATCGTCTGCCTGCGCAAGCTGGTAGTTGATGTCGTCGTAAGCGATGCTCTTGGAGTATTTCTTTTCCGTAACCTTGCAGATACCGTCCGGGTACATGGCAAGATACGGTATGGTCTGCTGCGCGGTGTGCGCCTTTCTGTCGCCCTTTGCCGCTCGGATCAGGGCGGCGATTTCCTTTTTCTCGGTGCGGGTGAGCTTACGCCTGTTTCCTGCGTGTTTTGCGTTTGCCGTTGACAATAGCCGATACCTCCTTTTCAAGTTGTCTTTGCCGTTCGAGGACGGCATAGAAGTTTTCCGTCTGATAGGGTCTTTCTTTCGGACGGATAAATTTTGTCTGTATGATGTTCTTAATCAGCGTTTCAAGGGGCTGCCCGTGCTTTTCGTACATGGCGAACAGAAAGCAGGGCAGCATAACGAGGATCATCACGAACGCCGCAAGGCTTGTGCCTGTGCTGCCTTTGAGCAAAAAGAAAAGCGGCAGTCCAACAAGGAGCGCCGCCGCAAAGAAGATAAGCTGTCGCTTCGTGAGATTGAAAGCAACCTTTGTCTTTATGCGGGATAGGTCTTTTGGAACGGGTACATACGCCATAGAAAAATCTCCTTTCGTTACATTTCAATACTGTTTGGGAGTTCGTTGCCCCATATATCCCACCCCGGCGTTTTCTGTCGGGCAAACAGCTCAATACGGGGCAAATCCCCCATAAGGGCAACGATTTTTTCCCGCGCTGCATCCGGCTTTTTGCTGTGCTGCTCTATGGGGCTGATAAGAAACTGATGTACGCCCGCCGACTGCCGCTTGGGTTTGCCCTTGGTCGCCAGCAGACAGATTTCCGCGTTGCTGCGCGTCCAATAGCCCATACCGTAAAACCAGGACGGGCTTTTGCGGTTACGTTTGAGCCAAACGAACGCCACCGTCCGATACCGAAAGCCCCATGCGCGGATCAGCCGCAGAGCTTCGGGAAGCTGCGGAAAGGTCGCCCACAAAAACAGGGCGCAATCCTTCGCCGCCAGCTCCGGCACAGGCAGGGCGCACAGCTCGTCAATGCCCATGGTGGGATAGTGCTTTTCCGCTGCGCCCTGCACCTTGCTCCGTTCATACCGCCACGGGGGATCTGCGTAAATAACGCTGTATTTCTTGGTGATGGAAAACCTCCTTTTTAATGTGCATGGAATAATGATTTTGCCAGTGCGCCGGATTTCAAAAGGTTAAAGCAAAGCAGCACCGTATAGGCTGCGATGGAAAATATCGCGGTGTGCAGATTGTCCGCTATAACCATGTTGTTTACCAAAACCGCGTAAATGCCGACGCATATCATAATGAGGAAGCCTTGAAAGCCGAGGGCAAACAGGCCTTTTAAGTAGTTGTTTCCGATTTGCCCCCATTCCCGGTTTGTCATGGTGGCGAATGGGATAGGCGATACGGAGCAGTATAGGTAAATCTCAATCATACGCCCGTACAAAACAACCGTTATCAGCACCGACATGATTTTCATGCAAAGGCTGACAAGGCTTGTTTCGAGCATAAGCAAGAGCAGTTCGGGGATTTCCATTGCGTCAAGCCCGGCTTGCATGGACGAGAGTGCGGCGGCAACATCAATGCTGGTGCTGCCGCCGATCACGCCCGCCGCGCCGGAAACAATGTGCTGCGCCATGTCGAATACCGCCATAGTGATGTCAAAGGTATGCGTGACGATAAACACCGCAACGAACGCTTTGAAAAACCACTTGAAGAACATGAACGTGTCGATGTCGTGCAGATTGTTCTTCTCCGTTACCATGCTGATTAGCTCCACGCATAGAACGTAGGTAATAACAAGCCCCGCAATGGGGACGATCACATTTTCCGATAGCGTCTGTATCATGGAAAATATGCTTGCGTTCCACCCCTGCGGGGTCTTGCCTACCTCTGCGGCGATAGTGCCGACTTTTTCGTTTACGTCCCCGAACATAGTTGACAGATTACCGTTTATGGCTCCTATGAGGATTTCCTTTATCCATTCGTTAATCGCGTCAAGTATGCTCTGCATAAGCCTTTACCCGCTTATCTTAACCGAACAGCCCGGAAAGCAGCGGTACAAGGGTCATGCCGATAAGGGCAACGCCGCCGCCCGCCATAAGCTGCTTCATGCCCTGGGATTTTGCACCCGGATTGTCGTTACCATATCCCTCCAGAAGATTGATAACGCCCCAAATGCCTAAGCCTGCTCCAAGAGCGATAACAAGGGTCTGCAATACGTTTACTGCGCTGTTGAAAAATGCCATATAATTTCCTCACTTTCTGCCGCTTTGCGGCGATAAAAATTGTTTGTTTTTGGTTTTGGGTATGAAAAAAGCCGCCTGTGTTCGGCGGCTGCGTCCCCGCGCTGCTTAAACTGCTGCGGCGCGGCGGTATTCAGTTGTCATTTTTGTAAGGGTTGATACGCTGCGGCTTCCTGCCACGCTCCAAGTAGGGGCGCGTACCATATAGCCCGTGTTTACAGTTCGGATAGATTACCACCTCCCTTTACGGTGCTGCGTCCTCCTGTACGTCGATTTCGTAGTAGTCAAATACTTCGTCCGGCTTTACGATAGCGGAGCGGCGTTTGATATGCTTTTCCATGTCAAAGGCGTTTTTCGGGTCTGCGTCGGACAGGTACTTGTATTTCGGGTGCTTCGTGATGTCGTACTTATCAGAGAAGAACGGGCGCACACCTCTAAGCCTGTCT
>OJPZ01000517.1_pt1 | contig 18716 bp, 16 predicted proteins | sample 1598611 | NCBI WGS metagenome assembly OJPZ01 (sample SAMN03922494, study PRJEB24848) | human gut metagenome | isolation source: stool sample | host: Homo sapiens | place: Germany | collected 2011-11
CCCCCGCCCCTGCTTTGTGCGCGCTGTGCGCGCCCGCCGCCCCCCCGGGAACGCTGCGATTTTCCGCCGTCCAAACGATCCATCCACCACCCTTTCCCGCCCTGCCTTCCCGCAAACCAAACGAGCCCGCCGCTCCCGATGAGCGGCGGGCCAGCATAATCCGTTGCAAACCCAGAAAAGTTTTCCAGCAGGTTTTCCCCCGCTTTTTTCAAAAGCGGGCCGGGGGGTGCGGGGGGCGGGCAGCCCCCCGCATGAAGCCCCCAACGGGGTCCAGGGGCAGAGCCCCGGCGGGCACGCACCCCCCCTACTTGCCCACGCAGAAGCGGGAGAAGATCCGCTGGATCACAGCTTCTTCCACGGTGCTGCCGGTGATGCGGCCCAAGGCGTCCAGGGCATTGCGCAGGTCGGTGGCCAAGCAATCCGGGTCAGGGGCATAAGGATCTGCGGCCAGGAGGGCTTGCCGGGCGTCCTCCAGAGCCTCCACATGGCGGGCGTTGGTGATCAAGGCGCTTTCCCCGGCGCCAGGGGCCACCTGGGCGGCGATGGCTTGGACCAGCTGGGACAAGCCTGCCCGGGTAAGGGCAGACACAGGATAGGCTGGGATTTGGTGGCTTGCCGCCAGGGCGGCGGCCGCCTGGCCGGAGGCGATATCCTGCTTGGTAATCACGCAGATCCGGGGCATATGCTGGGTTTGGGCAAGAAGGGCTTCCTCTCCCGGGCCTGTCTCCCCGGCCCCGTCCAGGCACAGCAGCACCAGATCCGCATCCTGGGCCGCAGCCAAGGCCCGCTCCACCCCGATCTGCTCCACCAGATCCTTGGCTTCCCGTATCCCCGCCGTATCCAAAAGCCGCACCGCCACCCCTTCCATGGCGCAGGTGCCTTCCACAATATCCCGGGTGGTGCCCGCCTGGGCGGTAACGATGGCCCGATCTTCTCCCAACAGGGCGTTGAGCAAGGAGCTTTTCCCCGCGTTGGGCAGGCCCAATATGGCCACCTTGGCCCCTTCCCGCAGCACCCGGTTTTGCCGTCCTTCCTGAATGAGGGCATCCAACTCCCCAATTAAGCTGGAAATTGTTTCCGGCAGGGCGCAAAATACGTCCTCTTCCAGCTCCTCAGGATAATCGATGGCAGCGTCGATGCCGCTTAGGGCGTCCAGCAGCCGGCTTTCCAGATCTTCGATCCGCTTGCGAAGCCCTCCTTGCAGCTGCTCCATGGCGGAGGCCGCCCCCCGTCGGGCCGTAGCGGCGATCAGATCCTGCACAGCCTCCGCTGAGGACAGGTCCATCTTCCCATTGAGGAACGCCCGCCGTGTAAACTCTCCAGGCAAGGCCTGGCGCAAGCCCTTATGGGCAAACAGCTCCATCACCCGGCTCACCACCGCCTGGCCTCCGTGAACATACACCTCCCCCATATCCTCTCCGGTATAGGAGGCGGGGCCCTGGAAATAAGCGGCCATCACGCTGTCGATCCGGCGGCCGTCCGCCACCAGATAACCGTAGGCCATATACCGGTGCTTCAGCGTGCCGGTAAATACCTGCTCCAGCACCGGCTTGGTTTGCGGCCCGCTGATCCGCAAAATGGCGATGGCCCCTCCCACCGGGGTGGCCAGGGCAAAGATGGTATCCTGCATGTGTTCGCATCCTTTCTTGATCCTGCGGCAGGTCTCCGGTTTCCGGGGCCTTCCCCGGGGGGGGCGGCGGCGGGCGCGCTGCGCGCGCCCTGCCGGCGGGGCCTGCGGCCCCGCCGGCCCCTTTGGCGGCCGCAGGCCGCCAAAGGCCGCCGCCCCCCGGGCCGCCCCGGCCGTCGCCAAGGCCGGGACATATGGGAAACGGGCAGCGACCGCAAACCATTACCGCCGGGCAGCCTACACCATAGGGGTGCATTGGCTTCCGCTGGGCCGGTCTGCTGGGTGGCTGCCCGAATGGGAAAGGGAGCGGGGTCCGCTCCCAAGGATATAAGGCGGTTGGGGAATTGGGCCAACCCCAGGCTTTGGGTTATTCCTGCTCTTGGGTTGGGTCGCTTGCGTCGCCGGCGGGGCGGATGATCTCCACGGTCTCCACCTCTTCCACCAGGCGCTGCTGCTTTTCCTTGGATGGCCGCTGTTCCTTGCGGGCTTCCCGGGGCTTGGGGGAGATGACCACCCGGCGGTTGGGCTCTTCGCCCTCGCTGTGGGTCACCACATAGGGGTTGTTTTGCAGGCTGGCATGGAGCACCCGCCGCTCGTAGGGGTTCATGGGTTCCAACTCCCGGGGCCGGCCGCTGGCCTTGACCTGGCCGGCGATCTTACGGGCTAAGCGGGCCAGGGTCTCCTCCCGCTTTTCCCGGTAGCCTTCCGTATCCAGGGTCACCCGGGTATAGCCCTCTTCCTTCCGGTTCCGGTTGACCGCCAGGCTGGTCAGGTACTGCATGGCGTCCAGGGTCTCCCCCCGGTGGCCGATGAGCACCCCCATGGTGGGGGTATCCACGCACAGGCGGATGCCTTCCTCCTCCACATAGGCCAGGACCTGGCCTTCCACCCCCATGTGCTGGATCAAGCCCTGGAGGAAAATGGCGCCGGGATTGTCCTGGGCCGCCTCCAGGCTGTAGGGAATGGCGGGCTTTTCCGGCCGTTCGGGCTTGCGCTCCCGTTCCCGGCGGGAGGGCCGTTCGCCCCGGTTTTCCCGCTCCAGCTGGGCTTCCCGCTCCATGCGGGCCTCCCGTTCATTCCGGTCGCCCCGTTCCCGGCGGGGCCGGTCGGACCGCTCCCGACGGGGCCGGTCCCGGTTGGGCCGGGGCGGCTCCTTGAGGTAATCCGGCATGACCACTTCTTCCGGCTCCCGCTCGGTGAGGCGGACCTTGGCAGGCCGGGCGCCGATGCCCAGGATGCCCTTGCTTTCTTGTTGCAGGATCTCGATCTCCACCCCGTCGATGGAGATCTCCAGCTGCTGCAGGCCGTGGAAGATAGCTTCATCGATGGAACGGCCGGTTGATTCGATGCTTCTCATTCTTTGGCCTCCTGTACTGCCACGCCGCCGCGGGGGAATTTTTTATTCAATACCAGGTTGGTAATGATCATGCACATACTGCTGATGGTCCAGTAGATGGCGAAGGAAGCGTTATAGGTAATACAGAACCAAACGCTCATCAGGGGGAACACCCACATCATCACCTTGTTGGCGCCGTCGGCCTGGGGATTTTTGGGCTGGCCCTTCTGCATCAGCCAAGAGGAAAGGAAGTTGGTGCCGCCTGCCAACAGGGGCATGATGAACCAGCCGTTGTTATAGCCGGCATACACGTCCAAGAGGGGTTGTACCGCCGCGGTATAGGCGGCATGGGCAGCCTCGGTATTCAGGAAGGTATAGACGGTTTGGCCGGCGGAATCCACGTTGGCAATGGCGATGCCCATATCCACCAGCTTCTGCCAGACCTCGGGGTTATCCTTGAGGAAGAGGAGGCGATCCAGGTTGGGGATCTTGAAGAACTGTTCGGCAGTCATGACCACAGGGGCCAACCCGCTATCCGGCTGCCAGATGTTGTTGATCCAGAGGAATTTAAAGGACTGAAGCAGCTGGGCGGGATTTTCGTCCACCAGCAAGCGGATGGTCTCCTCGTAGCCCCAGAAGCGGAAAGCGGCCAGGAAGCAGAAGAACAGGGGCATGGTGATGAGCATAGGCAAGCAGCTGCCCCACATGCTCACGCCCCGGTCCCGCATGAGTTTGGACTGGGCTTTTTGAAGTTTCTGGGGATCGTTGGCGTATTTTTTCTGAAGCTTTTGGAGCTCCGGCTGAATGGCGGCCATTTTGACAGAGGAGGTACGGGTCTTGATATCCGAAAAGAGGGTGAGCAGCTTCAAGACCAGGGTGCAGATCAAAATGGTAAAAAATACGCTATTTACGTTGGAATAAAGCCACTTCATGGCCTCCAGGAACCACGTAGTTAAGAAGAAATCATTTTGCATGATACATATGCTCGCTTTCTAACCTGGTAATTCTTGCGGATCGGGTTCCGGTTTATCCAGGGGAGGGACCGGGTCGTACCCGCCTTTGGAAAAAGGGTTGCAGCGCAAAATGCGCCACAGGGCCAGGCCCCCTCCCCGTAAGGGGCCAAAGCGGAGGATCGCTTCTTTGGCATAGGCGCTGCAAGTGGGGCTGTAACGGCAGCAGCCCGGATGTCGGGGCGAAATATAGAGCCTATAATATTCGATGCAAAAGAGCATCAGCCGTTGGATCAAGTGTTTCATGGACGTTTGGGCTTTTGAAAGAGCCCGGCCTTTCGGAGCAAGTAGCGCAAGCTGTCCGCCAAGGAAGAAAAAGGGGCGTCCCGGGCGGCGTCCCGGGCGATGACGATCAGGTCGAAGCCGGGCAAAAGCAAGGGAAGGTTCGGCCGAAACGCTTCCCGGAGCCGGCGTTTCACCCGGTTGCGCACCACGCTATTGCCCAGCTTTTTGCCCACGGAAAAACCAACGTGGACCATATCGCTGCGGTTTTTTGCGTAGATGAGCACCAGCTCCCGGCAAGCAACGGATTTGCCCTTGCGATAGACCTGGCGGAACTGCTTATTGCGCTTGAGGGAAAAACAACGTTTCAATGGGCGTACCTTACTGGCGTGGTGGCTGTCCTTTTCCATAGGCGGCTCGCAAAAAAATATAGAAAAAGGCACGGCAAGGGGTGTTGCCATGAGAAAACATCGCCGCGTTCTCCCGAACCGGCCGGCGCATAGCCAGCGCGGGCCCGGCTGCTACGAGGGAGAAGGGCCCATGGCGGGCTATGCAAAGCGAAGAGGCGGACTGCCAAATCCAGGCCCCATTCCTTTTTGCCCGGGGCGAGCCGCTGCTTTGATGCCGATGCTTTCTTATGTCAACACCCCTGATGGCTTACCGTGAAACTTGCCGCAATCGCGGCCCGTATCCATTTTGCCAGCGGGCCTGTCCCCGCCAAAGGCTGGGAAAAGGTGGCTGCGCCAAAAGGACAGCCTGCGAGCCTGGCCTGCTGGGTGCTGCCGCCCGCTTACGCAGACAGCCTTTTTCTTCCTTTGAGCCTGCGGCGGGCCAATACGTTGCGGCCGTTGGCAGTCTTCATACGCTTACGGAAGCCGTGGACCTTTTTCCGCTGGCGCTTTTTGGGCTGGTAGGTTTGAAGCATGGGTCTTGCACCTCTTTTCCCTTTGGTAATGATAACCCGGGCCGGAGAACCGGGGCAACCCAGCCCCCTTTTCCGCCGGCGCAGGCTAAGCGGCCCAGGGCCGCCTGCTTTTACATTAGCTTGTTAATTATATAAGAGAAAAAGCCCAAGTGTCAAGGAAAAACGCCAGGAAAAAATCATATTCTATCCCTTTGCCAGGATTCTACAAGATATTGTATCTTGCAGGAAAGGCCATCACAATTTTCAAAAATTGCCTGTTTGATGCCCTTGCTATATGAAGATGAATTTGTTATCATTTACTTGGATTTCCATGGCCAAGGCCGGATTTTACCTGGTATATAGCGGGTTTTAGTCCTTCTATTGCCGCGGGAAAACGGGGTTTTTTTGGAAATCTGTGGTGATGATCCGGAAGTCTTTGGAAGGCGTCGGGCATCCCTTTGGGGGCCGTTGAAACGGCCTTGCTTTGGGTGCTTTCCCTTCCGTATTTTAGGGCGGCGCGCCTGTTTTATGGCCCCCTTTGCTCTGGAATAAGGCCTGCGGCACCCTTTGGGTCTGGCGCCAGAGCGAAGGGGGGTTTTTTCAACCTCAAACGCGGCCGGCGCGCTTCCCGCCCATGTTTTTGCAGCGCGTATTTAGTAACATGGGTTGATAACCTTATCAACCTATGTTGAAAAATGGGGGACACCATGCAATATTCAGCAAAAGAGATCTGGACAATGGCTTTAAGCAGCCTACGTACCGAGATGACGCCCACCAGCTACAATACCTGGATCTTAACCATCGACCCGGTATGTTGGCAGGGGGATACTTTGGTTTTGCAGGCGCAAAACGACGCGGCCCGCAACACCCTGCGGAACCTATACGCGGTCACCATTGAAAAGATCCTCACCGAGATCAACGAGGGGTATCCTGTCAATACCCTTTTTATCCTGCGCAACGAGCGGGAGCAATACGAAAAGCTGGCGGACAACGGCCCGGAAATGATGATGAACCCCCGCTATACCTTCGATAATTTCGTCATCGGCTCCTCCAACAATTTCGCCTATGCCGCGGCCCGGGCCGTGGCGGACAGCCCCTCCCGGGCCTACAACCCCCTATTCATGTACGGGGGCGTGGGCCTGGGCAAGACCCATTTGATGCACGCCATCGGCAACCAGATCAAGGAAACCTTCCCCTCCTTTAAGATCGTCTACGTGACCAGCGAGACCTTTACCTATGAGCTGATCCAGTCTATCCAGGAAAACACCAACGCCCAGTTCCGCAACAAATACCGGAACGTAGACGTGTTGATGGTGGACGATATCCAGTTCATTTCCGGCAAGGTATCCACCCAGGAGGAATTTTTCAATACCTTCAACGCCCTGCAAACCAGCGGCAAGCAGATCGTCATCAGCTCGGATAAGCCCCCCATGGAAATGCTTACCCTGGAGGAGCGGCTGCGTTCCCGGTTTGAAGGGGGGTTGATCACGGACATCCAGCCCCCGGACCTGGAGACCCGCATCGCCATCCTGCGGAAAAAGGCCACCCTGGAAAAGATCGATATCGACGAGGACGTCCTGGCCTTTATCGCGGAAAAGGTGAACAGCAACATCCGGCAGCTGGAAGGGGCCCTGACCCGGGTGATCGCCTATTCCAAGCTGACCCGCAAGGACGTGGACATCCTGCTGGCGGATACCGCCCTCAAGGACATCGTGCGGGGGTTTGAAGCCCCCAAGGTATCCATCCAGCTGATCCAGCAGATCGTGGCGGATTATTACGACATCGACGTGGAAGGCCTCCTATCCCAGCGGCGCACGGCGGATATCACCTATCCCCGGCAGATCGCCATGTTCCTGTGCCGGGAAATGACCGGGGATTCCCTAAAGACCATCGGCAAGCATTTCGGCGGCCGGGACTATTCCACCGTGATCAGCGCCTACAACAAGATCATGGCCGACCTGAAAAAAGACCCGGAATTGGGCCTTACCCTGGACGATCTGCGAAAGCGCATCAAAAAATGATCGATTCCGATCCTGCCCGCGGCGGTTTTCCGCCGCGGTTTCGTTTTGCGGAGGGGTTCCTTCTCCCCTCCTGCTCCCCTTCCATCCCCGCGTCCGTGCCGGCGCCCGAATTTTCCCCCTCCCTTTCTAAGGGGTCCCGGGGGCCTGGCCAGGCGGGGCGCGACCCCGCCCGTCCCATCTTCCTATCCCCAATAGGGGAAGATGCATTGATACAGGAAGGCCACCACCAGGGACAGCCCCAATTCCATGGCAAGCTCCCTGGGCTTTCGATACAGGATCAGCACGCCCAGGAGCCATGCGAGCACCTCCAGGCCGTGGTACACATAAAACCCATGGGTAAGGGAAACCGCCTGGGCCAGCAATACCCCCAGGATCCCGCTGGAAAGCAGGATGGCGATTAAGCCCTCCCCCTTTGCGTACCAAGCGACATAGGCTGGAAAACAGGATAGGCAGGCAGCGATGATCCACATCATCATATAGGTTTTAGGCAAAAAGCCCAATCCATACTTGCAATAGAGGAAATACCCCGCCACCATGCTCAAAAAGAACCCGGCGGTATGGAGGGACGCGCGCAAAGGGGATCTAGCGTATACGGAAAGGGCCGTGCCCAACACGATCCAGATCCCCAGCCGGCCAAAGAAATTCCCAAGATCCAGCTGCAACAATACGGGGGGAAACACGCTGCCGGCGAATTCGTCCATCCATTTTTGCAATACCCCCAGGGCAAAGCCAAAGGCCAGGATACCCACGGTAATGAGGAACTGTTTTGTAAAGGAACCGCCTGGTTTCGGGGTTCTGATCCCATCGAGAAACGCCTTCATATCTCTCCTAAATCCTATTTTTTTAAGAGGATTATACTAGGAAAATATGAATATTTCGTTATCAATTTCATAAAAAAAACAGCCTGAACCAGGCTGTTTTTTCCATGCTTTTCCTAGGGGCCATTGCCGGCAAGCTTACATATTCCCGGTAAAGAGGCGCACAGGCAGCACCAGGTAATAGAACCGGTCCCCCTGGAGGGGGCGCACCACGCAGGGGCTGATGTTGTTGTTCATATCCAGCATGAGGGCTTCGTCCTCCAGGGCCTTGAGCACATCGGAAAAATACCGGGCGTTAAAGGCGATATCCAAGGGATTGCCGGTCAGGTTGATGGCGATCTCCTCGGTGGAGAAGCCGATCTCGCTATTGGCGGAAAGGGTCAGGCATTCCGGCTGGAAAGAGAAGCGGATGTGGTTCTTTTTACCCTCCCGGGCCATAAGGGATACCCGCTCGATGCTGTCCAATAATTCCTGCCGGTCCACCTGGGCCCGGGTGGTCTGGCCGTCGGGAAGGATCTGCCGGTAACGGATGAATTCCCCGTCCAGCAGCCGGGTGGTCACCTTGGTATGGCCCATATCGATCATCACATGGGTGGCGGAGAAGATCACCTTCAGAAGATCCTCCCGCTCTTCCAGCATACGGCCGATCTCCATCAGGCTTCTGGCGGGGATCACCGCGTCCTTATCCTCCCGGCCGGAGAGCAGGGGTTCCTGCCGCAGGGCCAGCCGGTAGCCGTCCAGGGCCACCATGCGCAGGCTTTCCGGCCGCATTTCCAGCAATACGCCGGTGAGGATGGGCTTGCTTTCGTCCTGGGCGGAGGCGAAAATGCATTGCCGGATCATGCTCTTGAAGGTGCCCTGGGAGATGGAGACCGCATATTCCTCCTTCACCGGAGGCATACAGTGGAATTCCCCGGGGTTTTCGCTTTGCATATTGGTGCGGGCCCGGCCGCTGCTGATGTATACCGTATTCTCCTCGGTATAGATCTCCGTCTCTTCCCCAGGCAGCCGCCGCGCCAATTCGCTGAACAGCCGCCCCGGCATCACGCAGGCCCCTTCCTGGGATACGTGGGCGGGCAGGATGGTCTCGATCTGTAGGGACAGGTCTGTGCAGCGCAGCAGCAGGCCGTTAAAGGTGGCTTCCAGATAGATGCCCTCCAATATGCTGATGGTGGTCCGGTTGCCGATGGCTTTGATGACGGTATTGATGCCGCTGTTGAGCTCTTGGGTGTCGATGGTAAACCGCATGGTCCCTGCTTCCTCCTTCTATGGCGTTGACGCTTATCTTGTTATTTTATATTATTATCAGCCGTAGTAGTTATAGAGATGTTGAAAGGGTTGAAAACCCGGATTTTTCCTGCTTCTGGCTGATGTTTCCATGGTGATATGTATGGGGATAAATCCCCCCTTTATGCAAGGGTTATCCACATAATCCATGTTTTCAATAATGTTAACATCTATTGCATGTGGATTCAACATGCTTTATCAACAATTTGTGCATAACCTTCCTTCCCTTTCCCCGGAAACATCGCCCTGGCGTTTGCCGCCCTCCCCCCCGTATGTCCCTTGTTCCCGCCTCCCTGAAAATCAAGGTGAAGGAAAAAAACAACCCCCTTTCCCAGCCTTTTCCCGCATGAAACATCCATGGCCCAATACAATAGGAACAAACCCGATGCATCCCACGGGGCCGTATTCGCCGCCCCCCGGCGGAACCCATCCCAATTATCCCCGGGGCTGGGTGGAAGAATGTTGATAACTTGGAAGGGTTTTCTTATGCCAACGGCATAGGAAAGGCCACAGGACAAACCGGGCCCCGGAACCATACCCAGGATTCGGACAGGCGCCCCTTCGAAACCGTAGGGAAACACCGCCCCGCAGAACCGAACCATTCCAACCATATGGAACAAACGAACCCTTATACCCGTATGGTGCAATCCAACTCCAATCCTTGTACGTCGCAACGGAACCTTTATCCCCATATGTCGCAACCGAACCCCTATACCCGTATGAAACCAGCTTGTCGAAAAACCCCCGGGGGTTCGGGGGCCGCAATGCAGTTCGCAAAGGTCGCGCTGCGTCGGCCCGTGGGGCCTTCCTGGCGCTCCCTTGCTCACTGGGCTTCCGCCTCGCTCCTCCCGCCACTGGCGGCGCTCGGCTTTGCCCCCCGGAGGCTATAATCGGATTTGGCGACACAAGGTGAATTGTCCCGAAGGGACAAGAGAAGGCCCCCTGGGGGGTGCGCGTCAAATCCGCAAAAAGCCTTGCGTAGCAAGGGTTTCCCTGCATAGCTCCCTGGCCGCGCCGTAGGCGCAAGGGAGCTATGAAAACCTCGAAAAAGTGGCGCAAGCCACTTTTTCGACAGCCTGTGAAACATCCAAACCCCAATCATTTGCAACCGGCCGGTGTAGCCGAGGCCATGGGATATGGCAGGATGGGGTCTCCCTTTTCCCGGTTTTCACAAAAGGCCCCAGCCCCTCCTTGAAAGGCGGTTGAAGGGGATGGGATTGTCCTTCATAAATATAAGCAAGGGGGAACTTTCAGCTGCGCCCAGGAATTATGTTGCTTACCAATGGTCGAAAGTCCCGTCTAAAAATGGAGGATTTTTCCGATTGCGAAGGAGAAACACCCCTATCTTGTTAACTTTCTTTAGATGGGGTTGGTAATATGGGGGTAACTGTGATAGAATAGCCTTACTATGAGGAAACGACAGTTTTTCGCAACGATCACCCTGTGCGCCCTGCTGGTGGCAGGCCTGATCCTATATATGCTCACCCTCAAAGAGGGGGATGATTCCGCCGGCCAGGTGTTTCCCGTGGTCATCAACGAGGTGATGACCAGCAACAAAGGCTCGGTGTCCGATGGCATGGGCAATTTCCCCGACTGGGTGGAGTTTTACAACCCCACGGACAAGCCGGTGGATATGGGCGGCTACGGCCTGTCGGACAGCCTGCTGGAGGGGGCCAAGTATGTGTTCCCCAGCGGGGCGGTGGTGGAGCCGGACGGGTATCTGGTGGTATATTGCGCCGGGGAAGCCCTGTCGGACTATCACGCCGACTTCAAGCTCAACGATACCGAGGAGCTGACCCTGCTGGACCAGCGGGGCCAGGTGGTCACCAGTTTGCAATTGCAGGCGGTGGAATCCGGCATGAGCCTGGCCCGGGACAGCGCGGATAAGTGGCAGCAGATGCGGCCCAGCCCCGGCTACCCCAATACGGATGCAGGGGTCGCCGCCTATGAGGCCGCCATGCAGGAGACCCAGGATATCGGGGTGTATATCAACGAATTCATGGCCTCCAACGCCACCACTTTGCGGGGGGCGGACGGCACCTATCCCGACTGGATCGAGCTATATAATTCCACCGGCCAGGATGTGGACCTATCCGGCTACGGCGTCAGCGATAACCTTTCCCAGCCCATGAAATACCAGCTGCCGGAAGGGACCACCATCCCGGCGGGGGGCTATCTTTTGATCCTGTGCTCCGGCAACCAGGGCCTGATCGAAGGGGAGATTCACGCGCCCTTCAGCCTCCGGGCCTATGAGGAGGACGTGGTCTTTTCCGATCCCAACGGGAAGATCCTGGATTCCTATTCCTATACCCGCCAGGAGGAAGACGTATCCATGGCCCGCACCCCGGACGGCACCGGGGCCTTTGGCGCCTGTTCCCAGCCCAGCCCGGGCTTTGCCAATACCTCCGACGGCTACAACGCCGCCATGGCCGCCTACCGGCTGCCCCTGGGGGATGTGTATATTTCGGAAATGCTGGGCAATAACCAATCCACCGCCAAGGCAACCGACGGGGAATATTACGACTGGATCGAGCTATATAACCAAAGCGGCCAGGCGGTAGACCTTTCCGGCTACGGCCTTTCCGACAACCCGGGCAACCCGGCCAAGTGGGTGTTCCCGGATGGGATCACCCTGGAAAGCGGGGAATACCTGGTGGTATACGCCTCGGGCCTTAATCAGGCGGAGGGGCAAAAAAAAAATGACCTGCATCTGAACTTCAACCTGAGCGCCCAAGGGGATCGGGTATTCCTCTTCGACCCGGCGGGGAACCTGGTGGATAAGCTTAGCGCCGGGGCCTTTCTGGGGGACGTGAGCTATGGCCGGAATGGTTCGGATGAACGCTTCTATTATACCCAGCCCACCCCCGGCGGGGAAAACGGCCAGGGCCAGGCGGGTATCACCAGCCAGCCGGTGTTCGAGACCCTGCCCGGCATCTTCGACGGGCCTGTGGCCGTAAGCCTGCGGGCCGGGGAGGGGGAAACCATCCACTATACCACCGACTGCACCACCCCCACCGCGGATAGCCCTGCCTATACCGGGCCCATCCAGGTTTCGGAAAATACCGTGATTCGGGCCGTGGCCCTGCGGGATGGGTATTTGACCGGCTATTCCAATACCGGCACCTTCCTCTTTACCACCGACGGGGTGGACCATAGCCTCCCCGTGGCGACCCTGGTCACCGACCCGGACAACCTGTGGGACAGCAAAACCGGCATCTACGCCACCGGGGACCAATTCGACCCGGATGCGGCTTCCTATACGGATGTGCTTTCCAGCGCCACCTATTACCAGTCCAAGTTCGATACCGAGGAAGAGGTGGACGAGATCTGGACCAAGCCCGCGGCCTTTTCCCTGATGGAGGAGGGGCAGCAGGTATTCAGCCAGAATGTGGATATCCGCATCGCCGGCAGCTATGGCCGGGGCCGGGCGCAAAAGGGCTTTAACATCATCGCCCGGGGGAAATACGGCAATAGCCGCATGGAATACCCCTTCTTTAACAACCGGGACTTTACCGAGTATAAGTCCCTGGTGCTCCGGGCCGGGGCCCAGGATCAGAACCGTTCCAAAATACGGGACGAGCTGGCCACCGGCCTATTGGAGGGCACGGATATCAACGTCCTATACCAGGCCTACCGGCCGGTGGTGCTCTATCTGAACGGGGAATACTGGGGGGTCTACTTCCTCAAGGAAAAGCGCAACCGCTTCTTCGTGGCCCAACATGAGGGCGTGGCGGATGTGGATAACATGCTCATCGGCAAGGCCAGCACCCTGGTCAGCTATGGCACCAACGAGGAATGGGTGGCATTGATGAACTACGTCAAGAGCCACGACCTAAGCGACCCCACGGCCTATGCCTATGTATGCGAGCGGGTGGACGTCAATTCCTTTATGGATTACATGATCGCGGAAATCTACAACGGCAATACGGATACGCCGAATATCCAGTATTACAAGCTGCCGGACGGGAAATGGAAGTGGATCTTCTACGATTTTTGCTGGGGCTTTGGCAGTCCCACCCATGAGAGCCTGTCCTTCCGGCGGGGCGCCAAGCCCGCGGGCAGCGACCTATTCAACGCCCTGTTGAAAAACAGCGAATGGAAGGACGCCTTCATCCGGCGGTTTGCACAATTGCTGAATACCGCCTTTGCCCCGGAGCGGGTGCTGGGGCTCATCGAGGAGCTATACGGCTATGTGGAGCCGGAGATCGCCCGGGAGCGGGAAAAATTCAACCAAAGCACCTTCATGGGGGAAAAGCAGCCGGCGGAGAACCTGGGCAGCTACGATTCCTTCCAGCGGGAGATCGAAAGCCTAAAAACCTTTGCCAAGGAGCGGCCCGCCGCCCTACGCAGCCAGATCCAAAAGGAATTTGGCCTGTCGGATTCTTATATGCAGGAGGTATTCGGCCAATGAAGCGGACCCGTCCGCCCCAATACCGGCATGAGCTGAAGTATTTTATCAACCAGGGGGAGTATACCCTGCTTTCCGGCCGTCTGCAAAAGACCATGGCTGCCGACGCCTACGCAAAGAACAACGGCGGGGAATATTTTATCCGCAGCCTATATTTTGACGACCCTATGGATTCCGCCTTCCGGGAGAAGATGCGGGGCAACGACGTGCGGGACAAGATCCGGCTGCGCACCTACAACCTGCAGCAGGACGAGGCCAAGCTGGAGCGCAAATATAAAAAAGACAGCTTCATCTATAAGCAATCCCTGCGCCTGAGCCGGGGGGAATGCGACCAGCTGCTGGCGGGGCGATATGGGTTTTTGCTCCGGCGGCCGGAGGATTTTGCCCATGTGATGTTCCGGGAGTTCACCACCCGGGCCTTGCGGCCGGCGGTGATCGTGGACTATGTGCGGGAGCCCTTTGTATTCCCCTTCCAGAACGTGCGGGTCACCTTTGACAAGGAATTGCACACCGGCTACCAGGGCATGGACCTATTCGACCCGGACCTGCCCACCTATCCCGTGCTGGAAGGGTACGACATGGTGCTGGAGGTGAAGTTCAACCAGTACCTGCCCGGGTATATCCGGGAGCTGATCCAGTGCGGCGCCCATGTGCGCAGCGCCATCAGCAAATATTGCCTTTGCCGGAAATTCCACCTGTAAAGGCCCTGGCTTTGTTTTTTCCCGCTTTTCCGAAAAAAGCGGCTTGGGGGTATGGGGGCCTGTTTCCTCTGCCCTGTTACCATATGATTGCGGAGGTTTTGTATGACTGTGCTGTCCGATCTGTTCACCATCAACTTCAATCCCCTGCGGGTGGTGATCTCCCTGGCCCTGGCCCTGGTCATTGGCCTGTATATCTTCTTCATCTATAAAAAGAGCTTTAGCGGGGTCATGTATTCCCGCAACTTCAACGTGAGCCTCATCCTCATCACCCTGGTGACCACCCTGGTGCTCATGCTCATCAGCACCAACATCACCCTGGCCCTGGGCATGGTGGGCGCCCTGTCCATCGTCCGGTTCCGTACCGCCATCAAGGACCCCATCGATACCGCCTTCATCTTCTGGGCGGTGGGCGAGGGCCTGGCCCTGGGGGTGGGCTTCTTTGACGCCGCCATCATCGGCGGGGTGGTCATCGGCATTTTCGTGCTGCTGCTCTCCGCCTTCAAGGTCCGGTCCGCCATGCCCTATCTGCTGGTGCTCCACTACAGCGAGGCCGCCAACGGCCCCATCAAGCAGATGATCAAGCAGCTCCCCGGCGCCCGCATCCGCAGCAAAACCGCCCAGCGGGACGGCATCGAGCTGACCTTGGAGCTCCGCCTCCGGGATAACGAGACCGGCTTCGTGGAAAAATTCCTCCGGGTGGAGGGGGTCTATGACGCCAGCCTCATCTCCTACCAGGGGGATCTGGTGTCCTGACCTGGACCATGCCTTTGCTTCCCCGCCGGGCCGGGCCATTGTCCGGCTCTGCGGGTTTTGCTTTTGTGTAAGACATCCATGCCTGGCCTATGCTTTTGCGCTTTATCCGCTATTATAAGCCCCATTGGCGCCTGTTCGCCCTGGATATGACCTGCTCCTTGGTGGTGGCTGTTTGCGACCTGTTCTATCCCATGATCGCAAAGGACATCATCAATGTTTACGTTCCCCAGCGAAACCTCCATGCCCTGCTCCTGTGGGCGGGGATCCTTTTTGGCATCTATCTGTTGAAGGCCTGCCTCACCTATGTGATCCAGTATTGGGGGCATATGGTGGGCATCGGTATGCAGGGGGACATGCGAAGGGATATGTTCCGGCATATGCAAAAGCTCCCCTTCGCCTTCTTCGACGAAAATAAGACCGGCGCCCTTATGAGCCGCATGATCAACGACCTCCAGGACCTTTCCGAGCTGGCCCACCATGGGCCGGAGGATCTGTTCCTGTCGGTGGTGCTGTTCATCGGCTCCTTTGTTATGCTTTCCCAGGTAAACCTGCCCCTGACCTGTATCGCCTTTGGGGCCGCGCCCTTGGTGCTGTGGTTCGCCATCGCCGCCCGCACGGGGATGCGCACCGCCTTCAAGGAGAGCCGGGTCCAAACCGCCCACATCAACGCCGGGGTGGAGACCGCCATCGCCGGGATGCGGGTCTCCAGGGCCTATTGCGGGGAGGAACACGAAAACGAAAAATTCGACGGGGCCAACGCCCTGTTCATCCGGGCCAAGGACGCGGCCTACCGGGCCATGGCCTGGTTCAACGGGGGCACCACCTTTTTGACGGATATGCTGTATCTGGTGGTGCTCCTGGCGGGGGGGCTGTTCTTCTTCGCCGGCAGGATCGACGCGGGGAGCTTTGCGGCCTTTCTGCTGTATATGAACGTATTTTTAAAGCCGGTGAACCGGTTCGTGGCCATGATCGAACAGCTGCAAAACGGCATGACCGGCTTTGCCCGCTTCATCGAGGTCATCGACCAGCCCCCGGAGGCCGAGGACCCCAACGCCCGGGACGCTGGGGCGCTTCAGGGGCATATCCGCTTTGAAGGGGTGAGCTTCCACTACCAAAATAGCGACCAGCCCGGGGAGGAAGCCCAGGTGGTCCGCAACCTGGAGCTGGATATCCCGGCGGGCCGCACCCTGGCCCTGGTGGGGCCCAGCGGCGGGGGCAAGACCACCCTGTGCAACCTGATCCCCCGCTTCTACGACGTGGACGCAGGCCGGATCACCATCGACGGCATGGATATCCGGGACATGACCCGGGCCTCCCTCCGGCGGAACATCGGCATCGTAGCCCAGGATGTGTTCCTGTTTACCGGCACCATCCGGGAGAACATCGCCTACGGGGATCTGGAAGCCACCGACGGGCAGATCATAGAGGCGGCGAAAAAGGCCAACATCCACGACTACATCATGACCCTGGAAAAGGGCTATGATACCGACGTGGGCGAACGGGGGGTAAAGCTGTCCGGGGGCCAGCGGCAGCGGATCTCCATTGCCCGGGTGTTCCTGAAGAACCCGGCCATCCTGATCCTGGACGAGGCCACCAGCGCCCTGGACAACGAAACCGAAATGCACATCCAGCAGGCCCTTACAGAGCTGAGCCGGGGCCGCACCTGCATCATCGTGGCCCACCGGCTGAGCACCATCAAAAACGCCGACGAGATCGCCGTGCTGGCCCATGGGGAGATCCTGGAAAAGGGCGCCCATCAGGCCCTGATGGAGCGGGGCGGGGCTTATGCGGCCCTATATGCCTATCAATTTAGACCGGAGGACCTTGTATGAACATCACCGTCATCGGCTGCGGCCGCTGGGGGAGCTTCCTTACCTGGTATCTGGACCGGATGGGCCATCAGGTGACCCTGTATGGCCGGCCGGATTCTCCCCATATGGCCCAGTTCCTCGCCGCCCGTTCCAACGGGGTGGTGACCCTGGCCCCCAGCGTCCGCCTTTCCACCAGCCTGGAAGCGGCCGTACAGGAGGCCCAGGCCCTGGTGATCTCCATCGGCTCCCAGAACCTGCGGGGCCTCATGGCCCAGCTGGGGCCCCTGCTGAAGCCCCCTTTGGACGTGGTCCTGTGCATGAAGGGCTTGGAGATGGAGACCGGCCTGCGCCTTTCCCAGATCGCCGGCCAATACCTGCCCGCCGCCATCCCCGTATCCGTATGGCTGGGGCCGGGCCACGTGCAGGAATTCCTGGCGGGCATCCCCAACTGCATGGTGATCGATTCCCTGGACGAGGACGCCAAGGACCGGCTGATCCAGGCCTTCCGGGGGGACCTGATCCGCTTTTATTACGGCCAGGACCTCTTGGGCAATGAGGTGGGCGCCGCCGCCAAAAACGTGATCGGCATTGCCGCCGGCATGTTGGACGGCCTGGACCGCACCAACCTGAAGGGCGCCCTCATGAGCCGGGGCACCCGGGAGATCGCCCTGCTGATCGCCGCCATGGGGGGCAGCGAGCAATCCGCCTATGGCCTATGCCACCTGGGGGATTACCAGGCCACGGTGTTTTCCCCCTTCAGCCACAACCGCCGCTTTGGGGAAGCCATGGTGAAAAAGCAGCCCTTTCAAAAGCTGGCGGAAGGCTATTATACGGTAAAGGCCCTCCTGTCCCTGGGGGAACGCTACGGGGTGGAGCTGCCCATCTGCGCCGCGGTGGAAGCGGTGCTCTACCAGGGCGCGGACCCCATGGAAAGCCTGGACCGGCTATTTACCCGGTCCCTGAAAAAGGAGTTTTGATCCATGCCCATCTTTGAAAGCCATGCCCACTACCTGGACAGCCGCTTCGATCCCGACCGGGACGCCCTGCTGCAAAGCCTGGCCGCCGCCGGGGTGGAACGGGTGATGGAGGTGGCCTGCGCCCCGGCGGATTTCCTGCCCGCCCTGGCCCTGGCCGACCAGTATCCCTTCCTGTACGCGGCCCTGGGGGTGCATCCCCACGACGCCAGCCAGTGGGATCCCCAGGTGGCGGCCCAGCTTGCCCGCCTCCTCTCCCGGCACCCCAAGGCCAAGGCCCTGGGGGAGATCGGCCTGGACTACCATTACGACCTATCCCCCCGGCCCGTCCAGCGCCAGGCTTTCCAGGAGCAGCTGGAGCTGGCCCGGCAGCTGGATAAGCCGGTGATCCTCCATGTGCGGGAAGCCTATGGGGACGCCATGGATATCCTCCGGGCCCAGCCCCGGCCCCTGGACGGGGTGATGCATTGCTTTTCCGGCAGCCCCGAGATCGCCCGGGAATGCCTGGAGCTGGGCTTATACGTGGCTTTCGGGGGCGCGGTCACCTTCCATAACGCCAACAAGGTGCTGCAAAGCGCCGCCCTGGTGCCCCTGGACCGGCTCCTATTGGAGACCGATTGCCCCTACATGACCCCTGTGCCCCACCGGGGCCAGCGCAACGACTCCACCTTCCTCCCCCTCATCGCCCAGAAGCTGGCGGAGCTCCACCAGTGCTCCCTGGCGGAGCTGCTGGACGCCACCTTCCAAAACGCCTGCCGCCTGTTCCGGGTGGCGTGACGGGGCACGGCTGCCGGGGCGCTGCCCCGGGCCCCGCCAGGGGCTCCGCCCCTGGACCCCGTTGGGG
>OJPZ01000518.1_pt1 | contig 18712 bp, 16 predicted proteins | sample 1598611 | NCBI WGS metagenome assembly OJPZ01 (sample SAMN03922494, study PRJEB24848) | human gut metagenome | isolation source: stool sample | host: Homo sapiens | place: Germany | collected 2011-11
TTTTACAGTGAGAAGCAAAAATAAAATTGCTCATGGAATCCGGAAAACTAAAGCCAAGCTCTGAAAGTCTGGCCTTGGCTTTTTCACGGGCTGCAATTATCTTATTTACAGTAACTCTGAAATATTCCTCGTCCTCTACAGCCGCGGCGCCGCATATTTGAGTTATGTGGTTCATTGTGTATGAATTAACTGAAAACTTCACGTCATTGAGATATTCTATAAGCCTTTCATTACCCACAGCAAAGCCTATTCTCATTCCAGCCATAGAACGAGATTTCGAAAAGGTCTGTACAACCAACAGATTATCATACTTATCTACAAGCGGCAGACAGCTTTGACCTCCAAAATCAATATAAGCCTCGTCAATAATAACAACCGACTGAGGGTTTGCCTTAACTATCTCTTCAATGACTGAAACGCTTTCGAATACGCCGGTCGGAGCATTGGGATTCGGAAATATAATTCCGCCGTTATCATTCATATAATCGGACGGATTTATTCTAAAGCTGCTGTCAAGAGGTATACGCTTATAAGGAACTCTGTAAACCTCAGCCCAAACATCATAAAATGAATAAGTTATATCAGGAAATAAGATTGGCTTATCAGAATTAAAAAACGTCATAAACGCCATTGAAAGCACATCGTCCGAACCAACACCAACAAAAATCCGCGATGGCTTTACCTTATACCTTTCTGCAAGGGCGTCAATAAGGACGGCGGAATCAGGATCGGGATAAAGCTTCATTCTGTCCGTATTAAATTCTCGGAGCGCTTCCGATACCTTCGGCGACGGAGGATAAGGGTTTTCATTAGTATTTAGCTTTATAATATTTTTTTCCTTAGGCTGTTCTCCCGGAACATAAGGCTCAACTCGTCTTATGTTGTTTTCCCAGCTGCTCATTAAGACCGCTCCTTTCAGATGTCTAAAACCATATAAATACTACATTAATCTTCAAATCTTACCTTAATTGCATTTGCATGAGCTGTCAGACCTTCCTTTTCAGCAAGAAGTACTATATCGTTCTTTGCTTCCCGAAGCGCATCTTCCGTATAATAAATATAGCTTGAACGTTTAATGAAGCTTGAAACTGAAAGCGGTGAAAAAAATCTGGCGGTTCCGCTTGTAGGAAGAACATGGTTAGGACCGGCATAATAGTCTCCCAAAGGCTCGGACGCATATTTACCAAGGAAAACAGATCCTGCGTTATCAAGTTTTCCTATATATTCCGTAGGATTTTTCATAAGCACCTCAAGATGCTCCGGAGCAATAGCGTTTGCAAGTTCAACAGCGCAGTGCGGACAGTCGCATACAATAACGGCGCCGTAATCCTCAAGCGATTTGCGTATAATTTCCTTTCTTGAAAGATACTCTATCTGCCTTTCAAGCTCAGCTATTGTCTTATCTGCAATTTCCTCGCTTGTAGTAATAAGTATTGACGAAGCAAGCTTGTCGTGCTCCGCCTGAGACATTAAATCCGCTGCAATAAATTTCGGATCGGCAGTTTCATCTGCCATAACAAGTATTTCGCTCGGACCGGCGATCATGTCAATATCTACCTGACCGAAAAGAAGCTTTTTAGCGGTAGTTACAAAAATATTTCCCGGTCCTACGATTTTATCAACCTTAGGAATCGTTCCGGTACCGTATGCCATTGCCGCAACAGCCTGTGCTCCTCCCATAAGAAATACTCTGTCTACTCCGCATACCGCAGCCGCAGCAAGAATATCCTTATTCGGAGCGCCGTCCTTAAGCGGAGGAGTAACCATTACAATTTCCCTGACTCCGGCAATTTTCGCCGGAATAGCATTCATAAGAACGCTTGACGGATAAGCCGCCGTTCCTCCCGGGACGTAAAGTCCAACTCTATCAAGACCTCTTACTCTCTGACCGAGCATAACTCCGTTATCCTTTGTATCGGTAAATCCCTGCTGACGCTGGCGATTATGAAACTCTGCAATATTTTCCATTGCATTCAAAAGCGCATTTATAAAATCTTCGTCTGCTTCTTCAAGAGCGTCGTTTATAACCTCCTGAGGAACCTCGGTATACTCCGGAAGACCTCCGTCGAATTTAATAGTATACTCATTAACGGCTTTATCGCCGTTTAACCTCACATTTTCAATTATCTCGTTTACAACCTGAGTTACCTTCTTATCAGTTTCTCCGCTGCGCTTTTTCAGTTCCTCAAGAAATTCAAATTCATCACTGCCGTTAGCATATATTTTCTTTATCATTACAGATTCTCCTCAATAATTCTGATTAAATTCTCTATTTCCCTCTGCCTTAATTTAAGACTTACCGTATTAACGATCAGCCTTGCTGAAATAGGCGCGATGTCCTCTATTACCTCAAGACCGTTTTCCTTTAAGGTAGTGCCTGTTTCAACTATATCTACAATGCCGTTGGATAATTCCAGCAAAGGCGCAAGCTCAACTGATCCCTCAATTTTGACTATATCCACATCCATGCCCTTGCCTTCAAAAAATTTCCTGGCAACATTAGGATATTTTGTTGCAATGGTCTTTATTCCGTAGCCCTCATAAAAATCTGCTCCCCTTTTAGCTGCAAGAGCAAATTTACATCGTCCAAAACCGAGGTCGACAAGCTCGAAAAACTTTCCGCTCATTTCCATAATCGTATCCTTGCCTACTACGCCCATATCGCATACTCCATGCTCTACATAGGTTATAACGTCGTTGGCCTTTGCAAGTACGACCTCGATATTTGCGTCCTTTACAGGTAGAATAAGCTTTCTGCCTTTTTCCCTGACAGATGTGCAGTCATAACCGGATTTTTCAAGAAGTCCAACAGTATCCTTTTCCAGTCTTCCCTTGGTAAGCGCAATTCTCAAAGGCTTCTGCATCTTACTGCTCCTCCTTTCCGCCGACAGTCAAAATCTCGGATATATTCTTTTCTTCAGCGTATTTAACAGTTTCGTCAATACTATCAAAAAGTGAAATTTCAACCTTTTTTCCGCTTTTCCTCAGATCGTCGGACTTTTTCAGCGCCTCCATTTCATAGCCCTTCTCTGCAAACACTATAACGTCTGCGAGAGCCGCCTTTAATGGACGCCTTTTCAGTTCAACCTGCGTCACGGCGTCGACATTTACTGCAAAGCCGGTAGCGGGCACATCATATCCGAAATCGGCAATCAGCTTGTCATATCTTCCACCTGACAAAACCTCTTCCCCATACCCTTCAAGATAACCCTTTATTATAACGCCCGTATAATAATCCGTTCTGTTTACCATGCCAAGGTCTACCGTCAGATTACCGCTGCCGATAATAGCGGAAACATTTTTATAAAGCTCTTTCAGACCTTCAAGAACCGAATCAATCTTATCGTCTGAAAACAGCTCGGCGGCCTTATCAAATACCTCTTCCCCGCCGAAAAGTCTCGGAAGCCTTTTAAGAGCATGGGTAATTTCGTTTTTTCCGATACTATCCAGCATATCGTTTAACGCAGGATAATTTTTAGCTTCTATATAATCGCGTATAGTTTCCTTTTGTTCGTCCGTCGCGTCAAGCTTTTCTACAAGCTCTCTGAAAAACCTGATATCTCCGATTTCAAGTGAAAACTCCCCGTCAGAACAGGAGGAAAGCACTTCTATTGCAGTGGCTATTACTTCGAGATCAGCCATTTTGGAAGACGAGCCGATAAGCTCTATTCCCGTCTGAACCGTCTGTGCGCTTCTGCCCTTCAGCGACGGCTCCATTGTAAAGACGCACTGATTATAATATAAACGTATAGGCAGAACCGCGTCCTTCAGCCTTGTAGCAACTATTCTTGCTATCGGAACCGTATTGTCGGGACGCAGAACAAGAAGTCTGCCCTTGCAGTCCGTCAGCTTAAACAGTCTTTCCTGAGGAAAATATCCGGAATTATGGTCAAATACATCGTAAAATTCAATGCTGGGAGTAATAAGCTCAGAATATCCTCTGCCCTTGAAAATATTATGAACCTTTTTTTCTATGCTTTGTCTTATAATACACTCGTCGAATAACAAATCCTTAGTACCCTCCGGGGTAATCAAATCATTACTTCTCATTATTATTTCCTCAATTCGCTTTAGTATGCTAACATGATATCACGTCATTCAAAAGAAGTCAAGCTAAAATAACGTCATCTGACTCGTTTTAGGCAAATTGCCCAAAGCCCCTAGCTTTTCAAGAGCCTCCATTGTTGTTTTTGACGCGCCGCTTTTGTTCTGAAGCTCCTCCGCAGATATATAATCCTTTTTCTGAGCAGCCTCATAAAGTTTTACAGCAGCATTATCGCCTACGCCGGAAATGGCATTGAATGGTATTCTTATTTTTCCGTCTTCTATAAGATATTTTGTCGCATGAGATTTGTAAATGTCAATAGGCAGAAAATCGTATCCTCTTGCCATCATTTCATTGATTATAAGAAGAAGGTCGTAGGAATCCTTTTCCTTTGCACTTTTTTCATTTCCCTTTGCCCTCAGCTCTTCAATCTTATTCCGAACAGAATTGATACCCATATTAACCGTTTCCACATCAAAATCAGCGCCTCTCGTTGTAAAATATGTAGCATAAAATTCAAGAGGCTTATAAAGCTTAAACCATCCGAGCTTTATTGCGGCAATAACATATGCGGCCGCATGGGCTTTCGGGAACATATACTTTATTTTAAGACAGCTTTCTATATACCAGTCCGGTACATTGTGCTCTTTAAGCATTTCTATAATTTCCGGAGTAAAAAATTTAGGCGCCTTGCCCTTTCGCGTCCATTCCATAATATTAAAAGCCATCTTAGGCTCAACGCCCTTGTAAAGCAGATATGTCATAATACTGTCACGCGTACCTATAACGTCTGAAATAGTGCAAGTACCCGAATCAATCAGATCCTTTGCGTTACCGAGCCATACGTCCGTTCCGTGTGAAAGTCCGGAAATCTGTAAAAAATCGCTGAATTTTTTTGGCTTGGCGTCTATTAGCATCTGGATAGTAAAACCGGTTCCCATTTCAGGTATGCCAAGGCTTCCCGTCTGACAATAGATTTCCTCCGGAGAAACCCCCAACGCTTTTGCAGAAGTACACATTTCAATAACCTTTGGATCCGAAGTAGGAACATCCTTTATTTTTATTCCCGTCATATCCTCAAGATGTTTATAGAGAGTAGGCACAACATGTCCCAGCTCGTCAAGCTTCAATATTGTATCATGAAGCGAATGGAAATCAAAATGTGTGGTAACAACGTCTGAATCCTCTGATTCCGCCGGATGCTGGATCGGAGTAAAATCATAAACCTCGTAATCCGACGGAACGACCACCATACCGCCCGGATGCTGTCCGGTCGTCCTCTTCACTCCTGTACAACCAATTGAAAGCCTGTTTTCTTCGGCGGGATTTGCCGTCTGTCCTACCTCTTCAAGATAATGCTTTGCATAGCCAAAGGCCGTTTTAGACTGCACTCCGCTTATCGTTCCTGCTTTAAACACGTTTTTTGGCCCGAACAACTCTTCAGTATATCTATGCGCGCTTCCCTGATATTCACCGGAAAAATTCAAATCAATATCCGGCGCCTTATCGCCGTCAAATCCCAGAAATGTTTCAAACGGAATATCATGACCGTCGCGATGCATATCAGCTCCGCATCCAGGACAGTTTTTCTGCGGCAGATCAAACCCGGAGCCTACGCTTCCGTCAGTAATAAATTCACTGTGCCTGCACTTCGGACACACATAATGCGGCGCTAAAGGATTAACCTCTGAAATTCCCGCCATAGACGCTACAAACGACGAGCCGACGGAGCCTCTTGATCCCACAAGATATCCATGCTCCTCAGAATTCCAAACAAGCTTCTGAGCAATTATATAAAGAACTGAAAATCCATGCTTAATAATGGATTCAAGCTCTCTGTTAAGTCTTTTTCCGACAATTTCAGGAAGCGGATCGCCGTATATACTTTTAGCCCTTTCATTTGTAATTCTGACCAGATCCTCCTGCGCTCCAGGAAGATCTGGTGTAAACGTTCCCTTTGGAATAGGTCTTATACGCTCTATCCAGTCGGCTATCATATTGGTATTTTCAACAACAACCTCATATGCCTTGTCTTTTCCAAGATACTCAAATTCCTCGAGCATTTCATCAGTAGTCCGCAGATAAAGCGGCGGCTGATTTTCACCGTCCTTAAAGCCGTTGCCTACCATAAGTATCTTTCTGAAAATACTATCGTCCTTATCCATAAAATGAACGTCACAGGTAGCGCACACAGGAATGCCCAGCTTATCCCCCAGTTCAACTATTCTTCTGTTATAGTCCCGCAGCTCTTCAATAGAATCGGCCTGTCCCTTTCTCACCATAAATTCGTTGTTCATAACAGGCTGAATCTCCAGATAATCGTAAAACCTTGCAAGCTCCTCTATTTCCTTTTCAGGCCGTTTATCAATAACCGCCCTGAAAAGCTCTCCCGCTTCGCAGGCGCTTCCGAAAATCAGTCCTTCCCTATGCTTCAAAAGCTCTGATTTCGGCATCAAGGGCCTTTTATAAAAATAATCAAGCTGGCTCATGGAAATAAGCTTATACAGGTTCTTTAATCCTACATTATTGCGTACAAGTATAATCTGATGAAAATATTTCAGCTTTTTAACGTCTATTTTATTTACCTTTGTATTAAGGTCTGCAAGTATCTCTACTCCGTTATCGTTTACAAGTCTTTCTGCAAGCTTTATAAATATCTTCGCTAATATCATAGCGTCGTCGCAGGCGCGGTGGTGCTCGAACTTACCCAGCTTTAAATGCCTGGCCACGCTGTCAAGAGTATGCCTGCCAAGCTCCGGCAGCATTGCCCTGCTCATAATAAGCGTATCAATGCTTGTATATTCATGCGAAATATTATGACGTCTGCACACCGCGTCGATCATCGAATTATCAAATCGGGCATTATGAGCGACCATAACAGGATTATCGCCGCAGAAACGAAAGAATTCTTCTACAGCCTGTCGCTCCTTCGGCGCATTAGCAACCATACCGTCATTAATTCCGGTAAGCTCGACAATTTTCTGAGGTATAGGACGTTCGGGATTCACCATGATATTAAAGCTGTCTATCACCCTGAGATTCTTGATTTTCACAGCTCCGATTTCAGTCAGCCTGTCCCTGTCAAAATTAAGTCCGGTAGTTTCAACATCATAGATGATAATTTCATCGTTAATGCTTCTTTTATCTTCTTTTGTTACAATATTCAGCGGAACTATATCGTTTACAACATATGCCTCGCAGCCGTATATTACCTTAAAATCGTCCATACCTGCCGAAGCGTTCATAGCGTCGGGAAATGCCTGAGCTACACCGTGATCCGTAATTGCAATTGCCCTATGCCCCCATGAATGAGCCCGTTTTATAAGGGTACCGGCGTCGGTTATGGCGTCCATAGCCGACATATTGGTATGCAAATGAAGCTCAACCCTCTTTTTCTCTGCATTATCAGTTCTTTCTTTCTTTTTAACAGCAACGATAGACATAGGACGTATAGATACGTCTCTCGAAAAGGTATCGAATTCTATATCGCCGTAAACAATAACCGTAACTCCTTTTTTGAGTTTTCCGGTATCCGTTTTATCCTTTTCAGGATCAATAAACAGCTTCATCTGTAATGAGCCTGTATAGTCAGTAAGATAAAAAACATGAATTTCCTTACCGTTTTTAGTGGTCTTAACATCGGCCGCGTCAAATATATCTCCGATTATCGTAACCTTTCTGTCAAGCTCCTTTACCGCTTCTCCTATCGGTTCGGGTTGGGTTCTTATATTCTTCCCCTTGATCTGCAATGCAGAATCTGATATTATATCAAACGGCAGATTTAATCCTGACATATCCGCCCGCCGCGCTTCCTGCGGTTTTCTTTCCACGGGAGGAGACGCAGAAGCAGAAGGCGCGAACGCAGTCGGTTCCGGCCGCTTTGGAAGAGAAGCGCGTATTTCCTCCATCATTTTATCATGCTCCCCGACGTCAACGCTATGCTCTCCGGTAAGCTCCGTTTTTATATCCAAGTTAAACTCGTCTTTTATCAGCTTTGAAAGCTCGTTGCAGAAATTTGCTTTCATCAGCAGATCATAACCGCCGTTTTTTATGCCTATTGTTATAAGTCCGTCCCCATACTTCACGTCGGCGTTATCAAGAAAGCCGTTGACTACCGCAAGCTTTCTTTTCAGCTTTGATATAAGCTCGCCGTAATAATCCATCGTAAAAAGCTCGGGAGAATACGAGCAGTGAAGATTTATTCGATCAAGATGAAATATATTTTCAAGGCGCTTTTCAAAGGTGATAACATCGTTGTATGGAATCAGCTTTGTAAATCTTACATAAAAAGAAATTTCTGTTTGATTTGAAGAATATGTAAGCTTATAAATCATACCGTCCTTCGTAATCTCCGGTATATCGCACGTATATTCGTTTAAAAAATCGCCCAGTCTTATTTCATTCATCTCAAAACTCCTAAAGCTTTTCTATTTCCTTAAGTAATTCGGGAACGATTTCATCCTCGCTTATCTTTCTCAAAACCTTTCCCTTTTTAAATATCACAGCGCATTTATCGCCTCCGGCGATACCTATGTCGGCTTCCATAGCTTCACCCGGTCCGTTTACTACGCACCCCATAACCGCAACCTTAACGTTTTTGTCAATATCCCTTACGGCGTCCTCTATCATTGAAGCGGCTCTTACAAGATCAATCCTTGTCCTGCCGCATGTCGGACACGATACAAGCTCAACGCCGCTTCCCTTGCCTACCGCCTTAAGAATGTCCTTTGCGGCGGATACCTCTTTTAAAGGATCGCCTGTAAGAGAAACCCTTATAGTTTCTCCTATTCCATCTGCAAGCAGGGAACCTATTCCCACCGCCGACTTTATTATTCCCATTCTTTCAGTTCCCGCCTCCGTAACGCCAAGATGAAGCGGATAGCTGCACCTGATCGACGCCAACCGATAGCTTTCTATCATGGTCTTAACATCAGATGACTTTATTGAGATAACTATATTGTCAAAATCGAACTGTTCAAGGATTTTAACATGCCTGAGTGCGCTTTCCACAAGAGCCTCGGGCGTAGGAGAGCCGAATTTTTCAAGAATATCCTTCTCAAGAGATCCGGAATTTACGCCCACCCTAATCGGAACGCCATGCTGCCGGCACGAATCCGCAACAAGCTTAACTCTGTCCAGACCGCCTATATTTCCGGGATTTATTCTTATTTTGTCAACTCCCGCCTCCGCTGCGGCAAGAGCCAATTTATAATCAAAATGTATATCGGCAACAAGAGGTATTCCTACCTTTTCCTTTATAGCAGGTATAAGCTTAACAGCGTCCATATCCGGTATAGCTGCGCGGATTATATCGCAGCCTGCCTTTTGAAGCTCCTCAGCCTGTTCAACACTTCCCTCGATATCGTCAGATCTTCTGTTGAGCATTGACTGCACATAAATTTTCTCGCCGCCGAAAACGCAGTTTCCGACCTTGACCTTTTTTATATTTCTCATAAAAATATCCTACCCAAATAATTTTTTTATATCGCTGAATGTAACCGCAATTATCAGAAGCATTAGCAAAGCCATTCCTATCAAATGCACAGCTCCCTCATGCTCAGGCTTAACAGGCTTTCGTCTTATTGCCTCTACAACCAAGAAAATGAATCTGCCGCCGTCAAGCCCCGGTATAGGAAGTAAATTGAAAATACCGAGGTTAATAGTAATCAGCGATGTCAGGCTGAACAGAGACATAACCGATTCCTTGATATTTATTCCTGAATCGGCAGCGTCGCCGATAGCGTCAACAAGCCCGACTGGTCCGGACAAATCCTTAAAGCCGTATTTTCCGGTTACAAGATCCTTTAGTGACAGCCACACCAGCTTAGCTGTTGAAACCGTATCCTTAGCGGAATACGATAATACGTTTAGCGGCGTTTTCTTATGCGCTTTTATATAAAAATCCACCAGTGAACCGGTTGATTTATCTTTAAATACGACATCGTTAAGCTCTGTTCTTTCGCCATTTCTCTTAACTACAAGATCATAGCTGTCATTTTCGGAGGAAATAAGCGCGTATTGAAGATCCTTTACTGTCATTATATCCATTCCGTCAATTTCAATAATTTTATCTCCTTCGCGCAAACCGCAGTCATAGCTTGAAGCCGAATATTCTGAGGCTGATTCGGAGGCTGTATGAAAAGAATCTATAACGGTTGTAGGAACTGATGTGTCCATGCATGTAAGAACAACTATTACAATAAATCCCAAAACTATATTCATAAACGCTCCTGCTAAAACGACAATCATTCTCTGCCACACAGGTTTGTTTCCGAACGCGCTGCTGCTGTCGCTTTCAGCGTCTTCTCCCTCCATAGCGCAGAAACCGCCTATCGGAAACAGCCTTACTGAATATTCTGTTTCTCCCCATTGCTTTTTCAGCAGACACGGGCCCATGCCCAAAGCGAACTTATTCACTCTTATTCCGCATAGCTTTGCCGCGGCAAAATGTCCGAACTCATGAATAAGTATAATAATTCCGAATATCACAATAGCGAGAATATATTTCATTGCTGCCTCCTAATTTATCTTGCTTAACACATAATCTCTTGCTTTTTTATCCCATTCAATCACGTCCTCAAAACACGTTATATCATGATACTTAAATTCCTTAAACGCTCCGTTTACAAGATTTCCTATCTGATTAAAGCTGATTTTTCCGCCGAGAAAATGCTTTACAGCCTCTTCATTAGCGCCGTTTACTATACACGGATAAGCTCCCCCCATAGTAATTGCACCGACGCAAGCAGAGAGACATTTAAATGTTTCATAATCGGGCTTTTCAAAGGTCAATGTTCCGCAGTCGGTAAGAGAAAGGGGCTTGCAGTCGCATTTAAACCTGTCCGGATAGAGCAGGGCATATTGTATAGGTATTTTCATATCAGGCGTCCCCATCTGAGCAATTACAGAATTATCGTTATACTCAACCGCTGAATGAACCACGCTTTGCCGGTGAACGACTACTTCAATCTGCTCAGGCTTTAAATCAAAAAGCCATTTTGCTTCAATAAATTCAAGTCCCTTATTCATGAGAGTAGCGGAATCGATAGTTATTTTGTTTCCCATGCTCCAGTTAGGATGGTTCAATGCCTGCTCTATCGAAACGTTTTCCAATTCACTTAATTTCTTACCGAAAAAAGGTCCTCCCGAGGCCGTTAATATTATTTTTTTTAGCTGCTCTCTCTTATTACCCTGCAAGCATTGGAATATTGCTGAGTGTTCACTGTCGACCGGATAAATTTTTACATTTTTTTCAGCCGAAAGCTTCATAACAAGATTTCCGCCTGCAACAAGAGTTTCCTTATTGGCAAGCGCAATATCCGTCCCGCTCTCAATAGAGGTAAGAGTGGGAAGAAGCCCTATCATTCCTACAACAGAATTGACAAGCATATCAATTTCCCGGTCCGCCGCTATTTCACAGAGTCCTTCCATACCGCTGACAACCCTGACTCCGTATCCGAACAGCGCGTTTTTCAGATTAACCGCATATTTCTCATCGTATATACAAACGGTTTTTGCTCCGGTTTCAATACACTGCTTTGCAAGAAGCTCCCAGCTTGAACGCGCCGCCAGCGATTTAACAGAAATGTTATGCTTTTTTGCAACTGAAAGAGCCTGAGTACCTATTGAACCCGTTGATCCTATAACAGAAATCATTTTCACTCTGCCCATATAATTATATGCCGTAAAACGGCATAATACCATCCCTTCACGATATTTTCGAAAAAAGGGGCTTATCAGCCCCTATTTCATTTATATATACTTATCAAAGAAACAAACGCATAGAAACAGGGAGCGACAAAAAGTACGCTGTCAAACCTGTCCATAGCACCGCCGTGTCCCGGCATAATATTTCCATAATCCTTTATTGCGCACTGCCTTTTCAGAACGGACGCTGAAAGATCTCCTATAGTTCCGACAACCGCAAGAGCCATTCCAAGTAAGCAGACTTCAAAATAATTAACGCTGACAGTACTGTCCGTAACGAGAGGAAGTATCTTTGAATATCCAAAGTTGATAAGCATAAACAGCAGACCTGTAACAACAATTCCGCCGATAAAGCCCTCCACAGTCTTTTTGGGACTGACCTCCGGGCAAAGCTTATGCTTTCCGAAAAAAGTTCCTGCAAAATACGCGCCTGAATCAGCGAGCCATGCGCCGCAAAGTCCCATTATAAGATACATAAGACCATGCGTTTTATCCATACCGTTTAATATAATAAGACAGCTCATTGCTTTGCTCACTAAAATTGTACAGGATAAAATGAATAACAATCTGTAATATTTAAGCGTTTTATGCTGCGCTATATAAGTTATGAAAATACATAATATCAATATTAAATTAACTGCAAACCTATATTTGGAAGCGGATCCGTATGCTAAAAAAGGAGAAACAGCGCCGTAAATAAAAGCCGGAATGCAGGTCAGCCGCAGTCTGAGACATCTTCCTGCCCTGAAAAGCTCAAAAAGCATCAGCAGCGTTACTGCCGCAATTGCAAGCTTAAGCAGTATAGTGTTGTGCAGTATCAGAATAATAACAGCAATAACGATTCCGACTGCTGCGGAAATAAGTCTTACCCCCATGTCATACTCCTCCGAATCGTCTTGAACGGCCGGCATAATCGATCAGAGCCGCTTCCAGTTCCTTTTCCGAAAAATCAGGCCATAAAACGTCTGTAAAATAAAATTCGGCATATGCGGACTGCCATATCAAAAAGTTTGAAATTCTCAGCTCTCCGCTTGGCCGTATCAGCAGATCCACGTCCGGCACGTCCCTTGTATATAAATTTGCTCCAAACGTTTCCTCTGTTATATCCTCAGGACTGATTTCACCGTCCGCCGCTTTATCGGCAAGTATTTTTGCAGCATGAACAATCTCGTCTCTACCGCCGTAATTTATCGCCAGAAGCATAGTCATTTCCCGATTATCCTTCGTATCCTCTTCGAGATCGTTCATTTTCTTTTGAAGATCTTCGTCAAATATGGATTTATCTCCAAGAAACAATACCCTAACTTCTTCTCCGATGTAGTTTCTTACGTCTACAATATATTCCCTGAACAGCTCTATAATAGCTTCAACCTCGTCCTTAGGCCTTTTCCAGTTTTCAGTGGAAAAAGCGTAAAAGGAAATATTTTTTATGCCTATATCCTTGCAATATCGAGCTATTCTCCTGAAATTTTTAGCGCCCTCCCTATGGCCGAATCTTCTGGGCATAGCTCTTTTTTTAGCCCATCTTCCGTTGCCGTCCATGATGAAAGCTATATGTCCGGGCAGGTTATCGGGGAGACCGCCCGTTTCATTTTTATTTTTTTTGAAAAATGCCATTATTCAGACCTTAAAGACTCATGATTTCATGTTCCTTTTCAGAAACAAGAGAGTCAATGTTCTTACAGAATTTATCAGTCAGGTTCTGTATCTCTTTTTCACAGTCCTTGAGATCGTCCTCAGTTATTTCAGAATTTTTCTTCATAGTTTTAAATGCCTCCATAGTATCACGGCGTATGGAACGAACGGCAACCTTTGTCTCTTCGCCGTACTTTTTTATTTCCTTGCATAATTCCTTACGTCTGTCCTCTGTCGGCTGCGGGAAAACAAGACGAAGCGCCTTACCGTCGTTTGTCGGAGTAATGCCTACGTCAGATGTTAATATAGCCTTTTCAATAGCCTTTATTGAAGAAGCGTCCCAAGGCTGTATAACCAATATTCTGGATTCGGACACCGAAACCGCAGCCATCTGATTAACCGGAGTGGGAGTTCCGTAATAATCAACCATAACCTTATCAAGAACCGCAGGATTCGCTCTGCCGGCTCTGATAGATGAAAATTCGCCTTTAAGTCTTTCTGTTGATTTAGTCATTTTTTGTTCAGCTTTTTTAAGTGTATCCTTCATAATTTCAGTTCTCCTTAATAATCGTTCCTATATTTTTGCCCATAACAGCGTCGTAAATATTATCCGGTCTGCTCAGGTCGAAAACCAGCAGACTCATATTATTGTCCCGGCACATTGTAGCCGCGGTACTGTCAATTACGCCAAGTCCCTGATTCAGCACATCGCTGAAATTAAGCGTATCGTATTTGACCGCGTCGCCGTATTTGTTCGGATCCTTGTCATAAACTCCGTCAACCATCGTAGCCTTAAAGAATATATCCGCCTCAATTTCCACAGCTCTAAGAGCGGCGGCAGTATCAGTTGAAAAAAATGGATTACCTGTGCCGCAGCCAAATATAACGACTCTGCCCTTCTTCAGATGACTCATAGCCTTAAGCCTTATATAAGGCTCTGCAACCTGCTGCATAGTTATAGCTGTCTGAACCCTGACGTCTATATCCAGAGATTCAAGCACGTCCGCTATTGCCAGAGCATTTATAGTCGTTGCCAGCATTCCCATATGATCGGCTCTGGTTCTGTCCATTCCCCCGCTTGAACGGCCTCTCCAGAAATTTCCTCCTCCTACAACAATACCGATTTCAACACCTGCGTCCAAACATTTCTTAACGCTTTCGCATATATTTGTAATAACGCCGTAATCGAGCCCGAATTTATTTTCTCCTGCAAGCGCCTCGCCGCTCAGCTTTAATAATATTCTCCTGTATTTGGGTTCCATTTTTACACCTCTCAAATTATTCTTTATATTATTTTACACTAAAATCATAAATCTGTAAAGTATAATTTCATATTTTTGCAAAAAAGAAACTCAAAATTATATTTTATTCTGCTTTTATAATTATTTCACTTTTTGGCTCGATATAATTTGCATAGATATTAAATGCGTCGTGAATGGTAAGCCAGTAATCATAGGACAGAACTGTTACTGAAACATATTCCTTCCCCCCTTTTGTACCAAATGTAGCCAGACAGTTTTCCGCTTCGTCCGTATACCCGGTTTTTCCTCCTTCTATCAACGCTCCGGTAACCTCGTCGCCGTACATTCGGCCGAACATGGTGCTTTCAAGAAGAATTCCGTCGGGATGCTCTTTGGTTTTCGAAGTTGTATACTGATAAGTGGAGAGAATTTTTCTGCATAACTCGTCCTTCATAGCGTATTCCATAATCATTGCCATTTCAACAGGCGTACTGTAATGATTTTTATCATGAAGCCCGCTTGTATTAATAAAATGCGTATTTTCAAGGCCCATTTCACTCACCTTATCGTTCATAAGATCTACAAAGCCTTCCTCCGAGCCGCTGATTGCCGTCGCTAGACCGACCGTTGCGTCGGCGCCGGACGGCAGAACCGCCCCGTAAAGCATATCCTCCATAGTCACCGTTTCATTTTCCTCAAAGCCGGCCCGTGAAGCGTCCGCGTCAACGAGCGGTTCAAGTATTTCATGCGTCATAGTAAACGTATCGTCAAGAGAGCTTATATTTTCGGCTGCAACGATAAGCGTCATTATTTTAGTCATGGACGCCGGATAAATAATTTTATTCTCGTCCCGTCCGGCAACAATAGTGTTGTCGCTGACATTTATTAAAACGCCGGCCTTGCTTACTATATCTCCGCCGAATAATGTTACATTCCCCGGATTTTCCGGATATTTAATTTTTATAACAGGTTTTTCAGTCGGATTTTCTATAATAATTGATTCCTCTGCCCATGAACCGTTTTCTCCGGCAATTCGCTGCTCTGATTTTTCAGTCCTGAATATCATTTTTACGCCGGCCAGCAACAGCGCTATAATCAGAAAAGCAAGAAAAATACATAATACTCTTATACCGCTTATTTCCTTTTTTCTTCCGTCACCAGACATATGCCTATATTTTCCTTTCCGTTTCGTAATACCGTATTTAATTTTATAACATTTAAATTCAATTGTCAAATATTGCTTTCAGCCTTATAAAAAAACTACCTGTCGCCGCAAAACAGCGTCAGGTCTTAATTAAAACTCACTGCTGAATATTTCGTTGGTCACAAGCAGTAAAACTGTTACATAAGCGGTAATATTATATGTGCCGGCGCTGTAAAAATAGATTATAAGTAACACTCCCGTCAAAACTGCGGCAAGCTTGAGTACAATTCCACACAATTTCCCATATCCGCCTAATACGACTCTGATTATACTTCCTCCATCAAGACTGCCGAAGGGCAAAAGATTAAATAATCCGAGTATCAGATTTATTCCGAAGGCGGAGTTCATGTCGCATACGGCATAACCCGCGGCAAATATAAAATTGAATAAAGGACCGCAGAGCAGTATAACGGCTTCATCACCTGCGGAAATAAGCCTGCATTCTCTCCGCATCTGTATACCGCCGGACCAGAATGTTATCCGGCTCATCTTAACGTTTAGAATAACGGCTGCAAGGCAATGTCCAAGCTCATGTATAACGCATGAAGCAAGCGCCAGAAATGCAAGGGCCGGAGAATTCAAAAGCGCCGTAAGACTTATTATAAACAAAAATCCGAATGTTACGGCTATTTCAAATCCGAAAACGCTAAATTTAATCATTAAAATATTTTAAAACTGTAAATACCGCTCTTTCAAATATCTTTTCAGTTTCACCGCCCGACATTTCTCTGAACTTTTCAGCGTACCATCGAGTAATATCCGATTCCAAAATATTTATAACTGCAAAAACAAGCAGCAGGATAACGCATAACGTTAACTGCATTACCAATACGTCTCCTATGCGTTCCGTTTTTATGCTTACGTTATCATGCTTGGATCTTACAAGTTCAATCAGATCGACCGGCTCGTCTCCTCCGCTTTCTGCCTGCGTTTTTTCCTCTGCTTCAAGCTCTTCCATATAAACACCTCTTTATGTTACTGATTGATTATATGCCGTTGTGGAACCGAATATGACTTAAAAAGAGCGTTTCTTTAGAAACGCTCTTTTTGTAATATAATCAATTAAAAATTCAGATCTGCCCCTTCACTTTTGCAAGGGCGCCTTTTTCAAGTCTTGAAACCTGAGCCTGAGAAATGCCTATTTCGTCGGCCACCTCTACCTGGGTTTTTCCCTGAAAAAAACGAAGGTAAAGAATATTTTTCTCTCTTGGCTGAAGAGCCTTGATAGCTTCACGAAGCGAAAGCTCGTCCAGCCAGCTGTCAACATCGTTTTTATCGCCTATCTGATCCAGAACGTATAACGTATCTCCCGAATCCGAATAAACAGGCTCGTAAAGCGATATAGGATCGCTTATACTCTCCAGCGCCATTACTACGTCGCATTTTTCCGCGCCTACAGCTTTCGCTACTTCTTCAATAGTCGGTTCCTTCTGATTTTCCGCTGTAAGTCTTTCCTTTGCCTGCATCGCCTTATAAGCCAGATCCCGCATAGAACGGCTTACCTTGATATGGTTGAAATCCCGCAGAAATCTGCGTAGCTCTCCGGCAATCATTGGCACGCAATAGGTTGAAAATCTTACTTCCTTTGTCAAATCAAAATTATTAATTGCCTTGATTAACCCGACAACCCCTATTTGAAAAAGATCGTCGACGTCCTCGCCTCTGTTGGTAAACTTCTGAATAACGCTCAAAACAAGTCTTAGATTACCGTTTATAAGCTTATCTCTGGCTTCCTTGCTTCCTGTCTTCTGTATTTCCTTTAAAAGCGCGATTTTTTCGCTTTCTTTTAATACTGTCAGCTTAGATGTATTGATACCTGATATTACAACTTTATTATAAGCCATAGTCAATACCTCACAATATTTTTCTATTGTAATTATTGACATCTCCGCCATTATAATACATGGAAAGGAAAATTTGCCTAAATATTTTTTATAGCTTCTTTTTCTGCTAAAATAAAGTTTATTTTTGCTTTTCGACTTATTTTTTAACTGAGAAACCGACGAATTGAAAAATGTATACGCCGAATACCCGCGATTTATACATTCATGCTAAAAAGGCCGCCATTAATTTTTAGAATATAAATTTTTGGCATTTATTAAAGCTTTTCCAATTCAAGCTTAAGTCTTTTGATTATTTTTTTCTCCAGTCTGGATATATAGGACTGGGAAATTCCTATAAGGTCTGCAACTTCCTTCTGCGTTTTTTCTTTCCCGTCAATCAGACCGAATCTCATTTGCATTATCTGCTTTTCACGGCCGCCGAGGGTTTCAACTGCGTCTCTGAGCATGTCTCTTTCAGCCTCCGTTTCAATACCCTTGTTCACTATATCCTCGTCGGTGCCGAGAATATCGGACAGCAGCAGTTCATTGCCGTCCCAGTCGATATTAAGCGGTTCGTCGATAGAAATCTCATTTCTGTGCTGTGAGGACTTCCTCAGAAACATTAATATTTCGTTTTCAATACATCTTGAAGCATATGTGGCAAGCTTTATATTTTTATCCGGTCGGAACGTATTGACAGCCTTTATAAGACCTATTGTTCCTATCGAGATAAGATCCTCTACGCCTACTCCTGAGGATTCGAATTTCTTTGCTATATAAACGACAAGCCTTAGATTATGTACAATCAACGTTTCCCTTGCATTTTCAAAGTCCGTGTTCAGCCTTGCAAGCGTTTTTGCTTCCTCTTCCTTTGAAAGCGGAGGAGGTAAGGTTTCCGCACCGTTTATATAATCGCACTCGCATTTTCCGTTTGCCGAATTACGCAGTTTTGAAATAAGATTGCTGACAATTTCAATTATCTTGAGCATTTTACACCTCACACAAGTATTTTCGGATTGAATATTGCTTCATATTCCTGTCTTCCGCCTATCACTAT
>OJPZ01000521.1_pt1 | contig 18567 bp, 17 predicted proteins | sample 1598611 | NCBI WGS metagenome assembly OJPZ01 (sample SAMN03922494, study PRJEB24848) | human gut metagenome | isolation source: stool sample | host: Homo sapiens | place: Germany | collected 2011-11
TCTACACACTGCATATCGTCGGCAGCGTCAGATGTGTATAAGAGACAGGGCTTATAACGTATGCGATAATGTTGTGGCGGTTTCTGAGGATATTGTGGAACCAACTTATCAGATAAGCGGAAGAAAGGATAACATTAAAGTTATAAGTAATTTTCATAATCATGAATTAGTTATTCTTAAAGGAGATATGCCGGTTGAATTTCAGAAGGATACTGAGATTTTCTGTCCTCATGCCAATGGCATTAATCATATTTTGAATTCAAACGGAATAAAATTTATTACAATAGGTCGTTTTTCTCCTGAAAAAGGACATTTTCGTCTGATAGACGCTTTTGAGGCTTTTCACAGAGATTATCCGGAATCTAAGCTCATAATTATCGGAGGAGCCGGCAATCTTTACGGAAAAACTATTCAAAAGGCAAGAAACACAGACTGCTGGGACGATATAGCTATAATAAAATCTGTGCAGAATCCTATGCCTATACTGAAAAGGTGCAGCATGTTTATTTTATCATCTGTATATGAGGGACTGGGATTAGTAATGCTGGAGGCAGATTCTCTTGGAATACCTGTTTTTTCTACTGATGTACATGGTCCGAGCAACTTTTTGAAAAAATACGGCGGATATCTTGTAGAGGACAGTACGGAGGGTATTCTTCAGGGAATGTATGATTATGCTAACGGGAAAATAAAGCCCATGAATATAGATTACGCTGCAAGAAATGCTGATATAAGAAATAAGCTTGAAGAAATATTATAATTAAAGAGGCTTGTCCGTTACGGACAGGCCTCGTCTTGTTGAAAATTACGTTATACGGATATTTATGAATGTAATTAACATGTAATGTAATATATATATATTACCCTGAAGTAAAAGTAATTTAAAGGTCGGGATTTTTATTTTTTCCGTCTGTTTCTTGCTGTCTAATTTATATACTTCTTATTTTACAGGAAGTTTAATTGACATTAAATGTGAAATCGATTATAATTAAAATAAGTGTATAAATTCACCGCTGAGAATAATAATATTATTATTTGAATGAAAGGCGGATTTGAATGAAATCACAGGATTATGATGAAAACGAAAAAAATAACAACGATAAAGACGACGAAAACGGAGCTTCGGATACGGACGAGAGTCTTGACCGTGCGGAACTGATAGAAAAAACCGGCGAGGTTGTTTCTCATAATGCAAAGCACCTTATCCATTGCCTTACTGTTATAGGACAGGTGGAGGGACATTATGTTCTTCCGTCGCAGAATAAGACCACAAAATACGAACATATAATGCCGGCTCTTGTTGCGATAGAACAGGACAGAACTATTGAAGGGCTGGTTATTATACTGAACACAGTCGGAGGCGACGTCGAGGCGGGACTGGCAATTGCGGAGCTTATAGCGGGCATGAAAACGCCGACCGTATCCCTTGTTGTCGGGGGCGGTCATTCAATCGGCGTTCCCCTTGCAGTCAGCGCGATGAAGTCGTTTATCGTTCCGTCCGCGACTATGACCATACATCCGGTAAGAATGAACGGACTTGTTTTGGGAGTGCCTCAGACGCTTTCATATTTTGATAAAATGCAGGACAGAATCGTGAACTTTGTAACGGCAAACAGCGGTATCAGCGAGGATGATTTCCGAAGTCTCATGATGAAGACAGGAGAACTTGTAATGGATGTCGGAACCGTTGTTGACGGAGCAAAGGCCGTTGAAATCGGACTTATAGACAGCTTAGGCGGATTAAGCGATGCTATCGAGTGTCTTTATGATCTTATAGAACAGTCCGGAGAAAAATATCCTGACAACGAGGAAAACGGAGAGGATGAAAAATGATTATTCATACAATAATAGATCCTTTGGATATATTTTACGAGGAGCCAAAACAGCCTGAGGCGCAAAACTCAGAATCGTTTTCTACCGATCCTTATTTTTTTCTTCAGAAAGACGAGTATTACAAAAATTATATTCAAAAGGCGGAATGAGCTTTTTTATCGCTTGTAAAAAATCATACGTCAGGCAATACGGCCCGCCGCTGCCATGAAGCGGCTACGGCGGTACATATTAAATCTCTGAGAGCCGCATGAGATTTTGTTAGGTTATGTATCGGTCGGTGCGGCAGAAGGAGATAAATATGTCATTTTTAGAAGCTTTAATGCAGGGAATTATCCAGGGGCTTACGGAATTTCTTCCGGTATCAAGCTCAGGTCATCTATCGCTTTATCAGCATTTTACCGGAAATAACGGGGAAGGCGCTTTGCTTTTTTCAGCCGTGCTTCATCTTGGTACGCTGGTTGCAGTTTTTATTGCATTTCGAAAAACAATCTGCGAGCTGTTAGTTGAACTGTTTTATCTTATTAAAGATATATTTACGGGAAAATTCAAGTGGAAAGCCATGAATCCTCAGAGAAGAGCTATTATTATGATGGTTATATCGCTCGCTATGCTAATACCGTTTTACATATTTAAGGATTACTTTGAAAGAGCTGCCGAGGACAGCGATATTATAATCGAGGGTTTATGCTTTCTTTATACCTCCGTTATTCTTTTTATTTCTGACAGATGCGTTAAGGGAAATAAAAAGTTCGGCGATATAACAACAAAAAACGCCGTTACGGTCGGAACATTTCAGGGAATTGCTCTTCTGCCCGGAATTTCGAGATCTGGATCGACAATATCCAGCGGTCTGTTCTGCGGCTTTGAGAGAGAAACGGCGGTGCAGTATTCATTTATTCTCGGCATACCCGCAATACTCGGCGGCTGTCTGCTTCAGGTAAAGGATGCCGTTGAGCAGAAGGCTCTTGAGTTTGATTTTGTGAATTTTGCTGTTGGTTTTATAGTATCTGCAATTGTTGGAATATGTGCGATTAAAATGGTGAATTGGCTTGTTAAATCGGATAAGTTCAAGGTTTTCGCTATATATACGTTTATTTTAGGAATCGCAGTTATAGGAATAGGTATATTTGAGCATTCAGTTGGAATGAATATAGTGGAATACTTTAAATAAAATCTGGAAAGGACAATGAAACGTGGCGGAGGGGAAAAAGAAAAGTACTGCTTCGGCAAAAAAAAATACAGCTAAAAAAGCAGATACAAAAAAAGCCGCGTCAACCGCTAAAAGGAGCAGGACTGCGGTTCAGGCGCAGAAGGATCCGGTTAATCAGTTTTGGTCTGTCATATTGTTTGCTTTCGGAATACTGATTTTTTTGTTTACCGTTATAAGCGGCAGCAGCGGATGGCTTTTTATACATAATCTTTTAAGAGGACTTTTTGGCATAGCCGTATTTCTGGTGCCTGTTATTTTGATTTATACCGCTCTGCTCATCAGTATGGAAAAATCGCAGCAGACCGTAGCAGGGCGCGCCGCTTGGGGAGTAGGACTTACTCTTCTTAGCAGCTCTGTCGTACAGATAATGTTTGTAGGAGAAGCGGACGGCAATACTTTTACTGAGAAATGCAGGTTTCTCTATGAATCCGGATTACAGCTTGAGGGCGGAGGTTTATTAAGCGCGCTTATTGCTTGGCCGCTTATAAAAATATTCGGAAGCATAGGCTCGAAGATCATTGTATGCATATTGCTGTTTATATTTATAATGCTGCTTTCAAATCTGACCTTATTTCAGTTCTTCGGCGTTTTCTATAAGCCGTTTGTAAAAATGTATTATTCGCTGCGGGCAATTAGGGAAGAAAATAAAATACTGGACGCATACGAAGAATGGGAGTATGACGAGGAGCAGGAGGCTATAAATCTTGCGAATTCCGGCGGAGTGGAAACTGATACGGTTCCGGATGACTTTGCGGTTGACGTTCCCGTCAGCGATGAACCGATCGTTCCTCCGGATTTTCAGCCGTCTGAGCCTGCGGGGCTGCCCGATTCGGAAATCGACATACCTATAGACGGAACGGGAGCTTCAGTTACCGAAGGTTCGTCCGGTAAGCCAAAAAAGGATATGCCGTCAGCAGCAAAAAATAATTTGTCCGAGACGGAAACGGATAAGCCGGCGCTCAGCGAGCTTGACGCTCTTGTAGAAAAGGCCGTAGTCGGAGGAGAAAAGGATAATGAGCCGGAAAATTTTGCTGAAAAGGCTGAAAGGGCGGCAATGTCGGCTCCTGAGAAGAGCGATATTAGGCTGACGCCTGCAAAGAAATATATGCTTCCTCCTATTGATCTGCTTAGCAGGAGCGTTTCTAAGGCAAACGATCCGGCAGCAGCTTCAGAGCTCAAGGAAAAAGCGGATACTCTTATTAGTACTCTGAAAAGCTTCGGCGTTATTGCAAGGATTGTAGCTATTCAAAGAGGACCAAGAGTTACACGCTATGAAATACAGCCGGCGGCAGGCGTAAAGGTATCAAAAATAACCAATCTTTCAGACGACATTGCCCTAAACCTTGCGGCGGCAGGCGTTCGTATTGAAGCGCCGATACCCGGCAAGGCAGCGATAGGCATAGAAATACCTAACACTAATCAGGACATAGTTTCAATACGCGAGGTTATTGAAAGTCAGGAATTTAAAAATGCCAAGAGTAAGCTTGCATTTGCAGTCGGCAAGGACATAGCCGGTAACATTATTGTAGGCGATATTGCAAAAATGCCTCATATGATTATTGCGGGTACTACCGGTTCCGGTAAATCCGTATGTACGAATTCTATAATAATGTCGCTGCTTTACCGTTCGACTCCCGACGAGGTAAAGCTGATTCTTATTGATCCTAAAATGGTTGAATTTACAACCTATAACGGAATACCTCATCTTCTTATTCCGGTTGTAACTGATCCAAGACAGGCGGCGGGAGCGCTTAACTGGGGCGTTCAGGAAATGCTGAGGAGATATAAGCTTTTTGCTGATAATAACGTCAGGGATCTCGGAGGATATAATGAAACGGCGGAAAAGAAAGGTCTTGAAAGACTTCCTCAGATTGTTATTGCGATTGATGAATTTTCAGACCTTATGATGGCGGCGTCCAAGGAGGTTGAAGATTCTGTCTGCCGTCTGGCGCAGATGGCGAGAGCGGCGGGAATGCATCTTATTATAGCTACACAGCGGCCTACGACTGACGTTATAACCGGTCTTATTAAGGCGAATATTCCAAGCCGTATAGCATTGTCTGTTCAGTCGCAGGTTGATTCAAGGACCATTTTGGATACGCAGGGAGCGGAAAAGCTGTTAGGCTACGGAGACATGCTTTATTATCCGAACGGTATGCAGAAGCCTCTTCGAGTTCAGGGATGCTTTTGCTCGACTAACGAGGTTGAATCCATTGTCGGTTTTATCAAGCGCGAATCCGAGTCAGAATACAATACGGACATTATTCAGGCAGTTGAACAGAGTATGCCTGCGGAAAAAGGAGAAAAAATTGATTCGGCCAGCGATCTTACAGGCGACGGCGACGAGATTCTGATTGAAAAGGCCATAGATGTGGTTATTGAAATGGGGCAGGCGTCCACGTCGTCGCTGCAGAGGAAGCTAAAGCTTGGATATGCAAGAGCAGCAAGAATTATAGACGAGCTTGAAAATATGGGAGTCGTGGGACCTTACGAGGGAGCTAAGCCGAGGAAGGTTCTTATGACGAAGCAGCAGTGGGCTGAAAGAAGAATGAATAAAAAGGCAGAGTAAAAAGAGGTATTTAATGAACGGATTTCTTCCGCTTTCACGCGGAGATATGGAAGAACGCGGAATAAAGCAGTTTGATTTTATATATGTGACGGGCGACGCTTATGTCGATCATCCCAGCTTTGGCGCGGCTATAGTTACCCGTCTGCTTGAATCTCTTGGATATACAGTCGGAATAATTTCTCAGCCCGACTGGAAGAGCGAACGGGATTTCAAAATATACGGAAAGCCGAGTCTGGCGTTTCTTGTTACCGGCGGTAATATAGATTCTATGGTTGCTCATTATACGGCGGCTAAAAGGAAACGTTCCGACGACGCTTATACTGCCGGAGGAAAGGCGGGAAAGAGACCCGACAGGGCAGTTATTGTATACTGTAAGAAAATACGGGAAATTTACGGGAACGTTCCTATAGCTATAGGCGGACTTGAGGCTTCTCTGCGCAGGTTTGCTCATTATGACTATTGGGACGATTTAGTAAGACCTTCGATTCTTTTGGACAGCGGCGCCGATCTCCTGATGTACGGTATGGGCGAGCATCAGATTGAAGAGCTTGCCAGACGTCTTGACGGCGGTGAAAGTATATCCGATATACATAATATCAGAGGTACCTGTTATCTTACCGAGCCTATAAATACTCCTATCGGCGCGGCTGAATGCGCGTCTTATGAACAGGTAAAGGAAAATAAGAAGGCGTATGCAAGATCATGCAGGCAGCAATATGACCAGCAGGACGAGGTTTATGGAAAAACCGTTATACAGCGTCACGGAAAAATGATGCTTGTTCAGAATCCGCCTTCATATAGCCTGACTACCGAAGAGCTTGACAGGATTTACAGTCTTCCTTATATGAGGGCGTATCATCCTTCGTATGAAAGCGTCGGGGGAGTGCCGGGAATAGAAGAGGTCAAGTTTTCAATTACACATAACAGGGGCTGTTTCGGCTATTGCAATTTTTGTTCGATCGCTCTTCATCAGGGGCGAAGGATAACATGCAGAAGCGAAGAATCAATACTTGACGAGGCAAGAAGACTTACTGAAATGCCGGATTTTAAAGGCTATATTCACGACGTTGGAGGTCCGACGGCAAATTTCAGAAAACCTTCCTGTGAAAAGCAGATTAAGCTGGGGCTTTGCAAGGGAAAGAAGTGTCTTGCTCCGGAGCCGTGTCCGAATCTTGAAGCGGATCACAGTGAATATATTGATATTTTAAGAAAATTAAGAAAAATCAAGGGCGTAAAAAAGGTGTTTATCCGTTCAGGAATAAGATACGATTATCTGATGGAGGACGAGAGCGACGAATTTATAAAAGAGCTTATAAAAAATCATGTAAGCGGCCAGTTAAAGGTGGCTCCGGAGCATTGCTCGGCAGCGGTGCTTGATAAAATGGGTAAGCCTCATATAGAGGCATATAAAAAATTTCAGAAAAAGTTCTATGAAATAACCAAGGGAATAGGTAAGGAGCAATATCTGGTTCCTTATTTAATGTCGTCTCATCCGGGCAGCACTCTGAAGGAAGCTATTGAATTAGCGGTATTTCTTAAAGAAAACAATATGCGGCCGGAGCAGGTCCAGGATTTTTATCCTACACCGGGAACGCTTTCAACGTGCATGTTTTATACCGGACTTGATCCCTATACCATGGAGGAGGTCTACGTTCCCAGAACTCCGGAGGAAAAAAAGATGCAGAGAACCCTTCTGCAATATTTTAAACCGGAAAACAAGAGAATCGTTATTTCTGCTCTGAAAAAAGCCGGAAGAACCGATTTGATAGGCTATGGAAAAAACTGTCTTGTTACGCCTGAAAAGAATATAGGAAAAGCTGAAAAAAAGAATAATCGTAACGTTAGGAAGGTCGGGGGAAAATGGCGGAACACAAAAGGAAAGAAAAAGTAAGCAGAGGATTTACAGCCCGTATAGCCGCTTTATTTACAGTTATTTTAATAGGCCTTTCGGCAGCCCATTTCCTTGGTATATTTACCTTTGAGGATTGGAAAGAGCTGTTCGGAGAAAGCAATCCTATACATACTGAGGGTACGGCTGAAGTACATTTTATCGACGTGGGGCAGGGTGATTGTACGTTTGTTATATCTGACGGCAAAACGCTGCTTATCGATACCGGCGAAAAGGAATATGCTCAGAAAATATGCGAATATATAGGGAATCAGGGAATAGATAAAATAGATTATATGCTGCTTTCTCATCCGCATTCCGATCATATGGGAGGCGCGTCGGAAATTATTGATAATATTGATGTTGAGAATATAATATTGCCAAAACTTCCAGACGACATGAATCCGACCTCCAAATTTTATGAAAGCTTTCTTTTGAGTGTTAAAAACAATGGACTCAAGCTTACTGCGGCCTTACCGGGAAGCATTTATGAAATCGGAGAATGTAAGCTTGAAATTCTTTCCCCCGTAAATGAATACAGCGATTTAAACAATTTTTCAGCGGCCGCTGTGCTTACTCACGGCGCGGATAGTTTTTTATTTACGGGAGATATTGAAAAAAAGTCTGAAAAGGATATAATAGAAACAGGACGTCTTTCACAAATCGACGTGCTTAAAGCCGCGCATCATGGAAGCAGCACTTCCAACAGCAGGGAGTTCCTTGAAATAACTGATCCTGATTATGCGGTTATAATGTGCGGTCAGGGTAATTCATACAATCATCCGAATAAGGACGCTGTTGAAAGAATCAGAAAGCATACAGACCGGATTTACAGAACCGATTTAGACGGTACTATAGTCTTTACATCGTCAGAGGACGGATTAAAGATAAAAACTGAGAAGGGGGAATAGAACTTGCTTATACTTGAAAGGTTTGAGGATCGTTTTGCAATTATAGAAAACGGAGATAAACGGCTGGAGGTTGACATAAGCTCCGTCGCTCCCGAAGTCAAAGAAGGCGACGTTCTTATTATGATAAACGGCAGATATGTTGCTGATAAAGAAGCGACGCTCAGACGCAGAAAAGAAATAATAAAGCTGCAAAACGGATTATGGAGCTGACAATGGACGCTGAAGTAATTATAATAGGCGGAGGAGCCGCCGGAGCAATGGCGGGGATACATTCCGGAAGGCTTGGAAATAAGACGATAATTCTGGAGCCTAACGGGAGGATCGGAAAAAAGCTTCTTATAACCGGCAAGGGAAGATGCAATGTAACAAATAACTGCTCAAGCGAAGAGCTTATAAGGAATATACCCAGAAATTCCAGGTTTCTCTACAGCGCCTTTTCACAGTTTTCTTCTGAAGACGTTATGAATTTCTTTGAATGGTCCGGCGTTCCTCTTAAAACGGAAAGGGGAAACAGAGTTTTTCCGGTAAGCGATAAGTCGTCCGATATTGTTGACGCTATGGAACGCGAGCTACGTTCGGCAGACGTAAAAATAATACCTGAAAAGGCGGAGGGTTTAATTATTGAAAACGGAATCTGCCGCGGTGTGAAAACCTCCGGTAAGAACTATTATAGTCGCTCGGTTCTTATTGCAACAGGAGGCAAATCTTATCCTCAGACCGGTTCCCGGGGCGGAGGCTATGCAATCGCTGAATCAGCGGGACATACGGTGACAAAGCTTGAGCCTGCGCTTATTCCCCTTGTATGCGAAGAAAAATACTGTTCTGATATGATGGGGCTTTCTTTAAAAAATGTTAATCTTTCGCTTTACGACGGCGAAAAAAAAATATACGGCGATATAGGAGAAATGCTTTTTACGCATTTTGGAATATCCGGTCCTCTTGTATTGAGCGCAAGCTCTCATATTGAACAGATCACACCCGGAAGATATACTGTTAAAATTGATCTTAAGCCGGGTCTTACTGATCAAAAGCTTGATTTAAGGATTCAAAGGGATTTCAGTGAAAATATAAACCGCATATTCGGAAATTCCTTGTCAAAGCTTTTGCCTGCCAAGCTTATACCGGTAGCAGTCAGACTTTCCGGCATAAACGGCGACCGCAGAATAAATCAGGTTACCCGCGAGGAGCGTCTAAAGCTTGTTCAGCTTCTTAAGGCTTTTCCGGTAACGGTAAAGGCATTTCGTCCTATCGAAGAGGCTATAGTGACAAGGGGAGGGGTTGACGTTCGTGAAATCAATCCTAAAACTATGGAATCAAAGTTGGTCAAATCCTTGTTTTTTGCCGGAGAAATTATAGACGCGGACGGCTATACGGGAGGATTTAATTTGCAGATTGCCTTTTCAACCGCATATTGCGCCGCGATGAATATGTAATAAAAATAAAATGGAGATAATTATGATAAATGTTGCAGTAGACGGTCCCGCCGGCGCGGGAAAAAGCTCCATCGCTAAAGCGGTGGCTGAGGAAATAGGATTTATTTATGTTGATACGGGAGCGCTTTATCGTTCCGTCGCTCTTTATGCCTTGGAAAACGATTTGGATAACGATTCGTTAATAGCTTCGTTATATAAAATAAACATTAGACTTGAATTTATAAACGGAAGTCAGCATGTGATATTAAACGAAGATGACGTTTCGGACAAAATCAGAACCTCGGACGTATCAATGAATGCGTCAAAGGTTTCCGCGCTGCCGGAGGTAAGAAAATATTTATTTGATTTGCAGAAAAAAATAGCCGCTGAAAATAATATTATAATGGACGGCAGAGATATAGGGACAGTTGTGCTGCCGGACGCTGATTTAAAGGTGTTTCTGACGGCTTCCGCTGAGGAAAGGGCGAATCGGCGTTTTTTGGAGGTAAGAGATAGTAATATAACGTATGAAAAGGTTCTGGAGGAAATAAAACAGCGTGATTATAACGATATGCACAGGGATATTTCACCGTTGAGGCAGGCGGACGACGCTGTTTTACTGGACACTACCGGAATGACGATAGACGAGGTTAAAAATAAGCTGAAAGCAATGATTGCTGAAATTAATAAATAAATGGAATTGGTGAAATGAAATGAATATTTTTTTCAGATGTCTTTATGGATTCGTTAAAGGAATATATTACTTTGCTTATCATGTGAAGGTTGAAGGGCGTGAAAATCTTCCGTCCGGCAGCTATGTAATAGCGTCTAATCACAGAAGCTACGCCGATCCTCCGTTGATTGCGGTTACGTCTGGATGCAGTAAATTTTCCTTTGTCGCTAAAGCCGAGCTTTTCCGGAACCCGCTTTTCGGATGGCTTATCAGAAAACTGGGAGCGTTTCCCGTTTCGAGGGGAAACGGAGATCTTTCCGTTATTGACGATTCGGTGTCAAAAATAAAAGATGGCAGACGTCTTGTTATTTTTCCGGAGGGTACAAGAAGCAAGACCGGCAAGGTAGGAAAGGGTAAAACGGGGGTGGCTCTGATTGCCGCAAGAGCCGGCGTTCCGGTTGTTCCGGCGGGAATAGTTTATGACGGAAAGCTGCGTTTCAGATCCAGGGTAACAGTAAGATACGGCAAGCCTATACATCCGGCAGAGCTTAGCCTGAGCAGCGAGCCGACGCCTCATGAGCTTAAGGAAATAAAAGGAAAGATAATGAGGTCTATATCTGATCTTGTTGAGGGAGAATAAAATGGCTGAAATAAAAACAGCAAAGACCGCCGGCTTTTGCTTCGGCGTTGACAGGGCGGTAAAGCTTGTATATGAGGAGCTTGAAAAGTACGGCGGCAGAGTCGCAACTCTCGGTCCCATTATTCATAACCGTGACGTAGTGGAAGATCTTAAGAAAAAGGGCGTGCGGATCATTGAAGACGTCGGAGAGCTTGATGAAAATGAAAAAGCTGTCATACGTTCTCACGGGGTGGGAAGGAAAATATATGACGAGCTTTCACAGAAGGGAAACGATTATATAGACGCTACATGTCCTTTTGTTGCAAGGATTCATAAAATAGTGCGTGAAAAATCAGAAGAGGGATATTATATACTTATTGCGGGAGACGAAAGCCATCCGGAGGTTCAGGGAATTGTGGGGCATTGCGGTGAGAATTGCTTTGTTTTTAAGGATGAAACTGAATTAAAGGATTTTTTTGAAAAAAAATATAAGAATTTAGAAAAAAAGCTTGCAATTGTTGCGCAAACAACGTATAATATATTAGTATGGGGAGAGTGTCTAAAGGTTATTCCCAAGGATAATGAAAATATCCTTGTTTTCGACACGATATGCAATGCAACTTCACGGAGGCAGTCCGACGCAGCTTTGCTCTCTAAAGAGGTTGATATAATGATCGTTGTGGGCGGCAGAAACAGTTCAAATACAATAAAATTATTTAATGTATGTTCGGAAAACTGCTGTTCATATCATATAGAAAATTCGGACGAGCTTTATACATTAAACCTGAATAATGCTGAAAAAATAGGCATTACTGCCGGGGCATCCACACCGGCTTATATAATTAAGGAGGTACAAAATACCATGGCTGAAATTTTAGAGGACATTAATTTTGAGGAGGCGCTTGAGCAGTCCTTCAAGAAAGTACATACAGGAGAGCGTGTTAAAGGCTATATTGCAGCGCTTAATAACAGTGAAGCAATTGTAGATATCGGAACAAAGCATACCGGTTATGTTCCGCTTTCTGAACTGACGGACGATCCTATGAAGAAACCTTCTGACGTTGTAAGCGTCGGCGACGAGGTTGAGCTCATTGTTACTAAGATCAACGATCAGGACGGCATTGTTATGCTTTCAAAGAAAAAGGTAGACGAGCTTGTCGGCTTTGACAATATAACCAAGGCTAAGGACGAGGATAAGGTCGTAGAGGGCGTTGTTCAAAACGTTGTCAAGGGCGGTATACTCGTTTCAGTTGACGGAGTCAGAGTTTTTGTTCCGGCTTCACAGACAGGATTAAGCAGAGATAAAAATCTTGAGGAGCTTCTTAAAAAGAAGGTAGAGCTTAAGATTATCGAGGTTAATGAGTCGCGCCGCAGAGCAGTAGGCTCTATAAAGGCTGTTGCGAAGGCTCAGAAGGAAGCCGCTAAGGCAGCGTTCTGGGAAACGGCGGAAATAGGCAAGGTTTATAAGGGCGAGGTAAAGTCCCTTACTAATTACGGCGCCTTTGTAGACTTAGGCGGAATAGACGGTATGGTTCATATTTCCGAGCTTTCATGGAGCCGGATAAAGCACCCAAGTCAGGTGGTAAGCGTAGGAGATATTCTTGAGGTTTATATTAAGGATCTTGATAAGGAAGCCGGCAGAATATCGCTTGGATTCAAGAAGGCTGAGGATAATCCTTGGGTTAAGTTTGAAAACACATATAAAGTAGGCGACGTAGTAAACGCTAAAGTGGTTTCAATTACTCCTTTCGGAGCGTTTGCACAGATTATAGAGGGCGTTGACGGACTTATTCATATTTCTCAGATTGCGGATCAGAGAGTTGAAAATGTAGCTGACGTTCTTTCTGTCGGACAGGAGGTTGAAGCGAAGATTACAGAAATTGATATTGAAAAGAAGAGAATCAGTATTTCAATGCGTGCTTTGCTGGATAATTCTGAAAATGACGAGGAAGACGCTGAATAATTATTATCAATAAAATTAAGGCGGGTTTTAAACTCGCCTTAATTTGTATAGAGGGTATGCACTATGAAAAAAAGATCGCTGTTAATTATATTTGCGGCGGTATTAATTCTTAATTCATGTAAGAAAATAAATAATTCTGATAATGATATGACGGCGGCCGCCGAAGGCGGTATTATTTATTCGACAGAGACGGAGGAGGAAATACCCGTAACGGCAGCTTTCGAGACAAAAGAGCCGGCAATGGAAACGAAGACCGCCGATAGCAGTGTTAATGATGAACTTAACGAGGAACAATTTAACAGCGTCCTTGAAAATATAGCCTTCGTCGGCGATTCCGTTACTTTAGGGTACGGGGCATATCAAAAGGTGGAAATGGAAGATGTTATTGCGGCGCCATGCGTAGGACCGTCAAATATAAGGGATTTTACCTTTGAATACAGATCAGAAAAGTTAGCCGCGCTGACTATTCTAAGCTATAAAAATCCAGAATATATTGTTATATCCATGGGACTTAATGATATAAATACATATTCGCCTGAAAATTTTTCGGATAAGTACATGGACTTTACCGAAGATGTCATGAAGGTGTGTCCGGAATCTGAGATTTATATCATGTCGATAACTCCTGTTTCGGCAGACTGCGGAAATATCGCGAATGATACCATAATAAGCGCTAATAATCAGCTTAAAATAACAGTTGAGAATTACAAAAATGAAAAACTGCATTATGTGGACTGCTCTTCGGTATTAAAGGATGAAAGCGGAAATATGAATACTGAATATTCCGGAGGCGACGGTATACATCTAAACAGTGCGGCCTATGATTTAATGCTTGATCAGCTTAGGCGGAGTATTTCGTAAACGAATAATCAAATCGGTACAGCAGATAATAAACTGAGGTGTATTATGAAAGATTTATTTTTAAAAAAATCTGAAAAAATGATTTCAGACGCTTATGATTATATAAAGTCACTTTCTTCAGTAAAAGCGGGCAGTTTTGAAAGCTCCGAAACTGCGGTTATTATGGTTGATATAATAAACGGCTTTATAAACGAAGGGGCTCTTCACGATAATAATATAGCGGGTATTATTCCGCAGGTTGAAAAACTTCTGAAATATGCGGTTGCAAACGATATTCCCGCAGTGGCGTTTGCAGATTGCCATAGTCCGTCGTCCAAGGAGTTTTCCTCCTTTCCTGTTCATTGTCTTAGGGGCGGGGCTGAAAGTGAAATTGTTGATGAATTGAAAAATATCGGCGGTTATATAGTAGCAGAGAAGAATTCAACAAACGGTTTTCATTGTCCTGAATTTCAGAGGTTTCTTTCTGATAACCCTAATATAAAGAATTTTATAGTATGCGGCGACTGTACAGATATATGCGTTATGAATTTTTGTCTTACTCTCAAAACATATTTTGATCAGGCTGATAAGCATTGTCGAATTGCTGTACCGGTAAATATGGTGGAAACCTACGACGCCGATAATCATTATAACGTATTTATGAATACGGCGGCTTTTATTTTTATGAGAAACGCCGGCATTGAACTTACGGGAGGAATTGATTTTGACTGATAAAAGAAATCTTACAATGCTTATGGATTTTTATGAGCTTACAATGGGAAACGGTTATCTTGAAAACGGTATGGGAGATACGATCGTTTATTTCGATATGTTTTTCAGACGTGTTCCGGAAAACGGAGGATATGCAATATTCGCCGGGTTGGAACAGGTAATAGATTATATAGAATCCATTAAATTTACGGATTCCGATATTGATTTTCTCAGAAGTAAAAAAATATTCTGTGAAGATTTTCTTGATTATTTAAAAGACTTTAAATTTTCATGCGACGTGTGGGCTGTTCCGGAAGGAACGCCTATATTTCCTAACGAACCGCTTGTAACTGTCAGAGGTCCTGTTATTCAGGCTCAGTTGATTGAAACTATGCTGCTTCTCATTCTGAATCATCAAAGTCTTATAGCCACTAAAGCAAGCCGGATAGTCAGAGCCGCGCAGGGACGTCCTGTAATGGAATTCGGCTCGAGAAGAGCGCAGGGTGCGGACGGAGCGATTTATGGAGCCAGAGCAGCCTATATCGGCGGATGTGCAGGGACGGCGTGTACAATAACGGACAGAGAATTTTCCGTTCCGGCAATGGGAACTATGGCGCATAGCTGGGTACAGCTTTTCCCATCTGAGATTGAAGCCTTCAGGGCATACGCCGAATGCTATCCCGATAACTGCGTATTGCTTGTTGATACTTATAATGTGCTGAAGTCAGGCGTGCCGAATGCCATTAAGGTATTTGAGGAGCTTGATAAAAGGGGTTATCATAACGGCGGTATAAGAATTGACAGCGGCGATATAGCGTATCTTTCAAAAAAGGCAAGGAAAATGCTGGATGAAGCAGGATTTACCGGTCATAAAATTGTTGCTTCAAATTCTCTTGACGAATATCTGATACGCGATCTATTGGTGCAGGGAGCGACGCTTGACAGCTTCGGAGTCGGAGAAAGGCTTGTCACCAGCAAAGCGGAGCCGGTTTTCGGCGGAGTTTATAAGCTGACGGCAGTCGAAGAGGACGGTAAAATTGTTCCGCGGATAAAGCTTTCGGAAAACGCTGTTAAAATTACAAATCCCGGTTTTAAAAAGCCGGTCAGATTATTCTGTAAAAATACGGGTAAAGCGCTTGCCGATGTTATATTGCTTGCCGACGAGTCTATAGACGAAAGCAAGCCTTATGAGATTTTTGATCCTGAATTTACCTATAAGAAAAAGACGTTGAAGGATTTTTCTGTGGAAGAGCTTCAAAAGCCGGTTTTTGTAAACGGAAAATGCGTCTATAAAAAATTCTCAATAGATGAAATCAGAGATTACTGCGACAGCGAGCTTTCAAAGATCTGGGACGAAGTTAAGAGATTTGAAAATCCTCATAAATATTATGTTGATCTTTCCGCTGATCTCTGGACGCTTAAGCAGGATATGCTAAACCGTTATTTTAAGGAATTAAGCTAAATTTTATTTGCCGTATTCTGAACCGGATACGGCATTTTGATTTATAAAAAATTACTTATTAAATACTAACAGGAAGAAGATTTAAAATGTCAACGACCATTGAATATTTGAATAGCGTATTGAAAAGACTTTCCGGCATAGACGGGATAGCTTACAGAAAAATGATGGGCGAATATGTATTTATTTCAGGGATAAGGTAGAGAAAGGTAGATATGATAACAAGTTTCTTATTAAGCCGGTAAGGGCCGCTAAGAGATTTATGCCTGACGCAGAGTTTGAGATGCTTTATTCGGGAGCAAAGGAAATGCTCAGGGTGATTGACAGTATGAATACGGAAGGCTTGAAAGATATGCTAAACGCAATGTATGATGAGCTTCCTGAATTAAATCGCGGGAAGAAAAAATAATTTGTCGTTTTTAGGTATTGCGGAATGTAATTTAATTTGGTATAATAAAAAAGTATAGATTACTTTTGGAGGAAAAAATGAATATTATAGGAATTATAGGAGCGATGCCGTCTGAGCTTGCGGATATCAGAAAAACGCTTGCGGGTTCGGCAGTTGTTAAGCATTCAGGCTTTGAGTTTTATATAAATGTTTTTGACGGAAAGCTTATTGTAAACGCATGCTGCGGTATTGCAAAGGTAAACGCCGCCGTGTGCGCGCAGGTAATGATAGACCGCTTTAATGTGGAAGCTATTATTAATACCGGAGTTGCCGGAGGCATGGACGATTCTGTAAAGATATGCGATATAGTCGTTTCAAACGAGGTTCTCCCGCATGATCTGGAGCTTAGATTTTTGAACAATTATCCCCCGTATAACAGTATTTTCAAAGCAGACGAAAACCTTGTCAAAATCGCTTGTGAAACCTGCGATGATTTTCATTATGCAAGGCATATAGGTCGGATCGTTTCCGGAGAATCGTTTATTTCATGCAGCGAAATAAAAAAGGAAATATGCGGTAAATTCTCACCGCTTGCTGTAGATATGGAAAGCTCGGCGGTCGGTCACTGCGCTTTTATTAACGGTATTCCGTTTCTTAGCTTAAGGTGTATTTCCGATAATTCGGATGATAACGGGGAAATGTCGTTTGACGAGTTTGAAAAAATTGCCGCTAAACGCGTTGCTGAAATAGTTCTGGAAATGATCAGAAGAATTTAATGGTATGATTATTTCATACGGAGGTTTGACTTGAACAAGGAAATGACTGCTGCGGAATATATAAACGCGGTTTCGGAAATAATTTCTCTTATTGATAGTCCGCCGCTTGCATGCGTACACAGCTACGGATGTCAGCTTAATTTCTCAGACGGTGAAAAAATAAAGGGAATGCTCGCAAAGATGGGATATGGCTTCACAGATAATCCGGAAAATGCCGATTTTGTTATATTTAATACCTGTGCTGTCAGAGAGAACGCCGAGGACAGGGTATTCGGAAATCTGGGATTTTTAAAGCGCTGTAAGGAACAGAATCCAAAAATGATAATTGGTTTATGCGGCTGCATGGCGGGACTTGAGCATGTAATAAAAAAGCTTGAGAAGTCCTATCCGTTTGTGGATATTGCGTTCGGTACGTCAGCGCTTGACAGACTTCCCTTTCTTCTTTATGAAAAATTAAACGGAAAGAAAAAAGCGTTTGATACAAACGAATACAATATGTCAGTCGAGGGACTTGAACAGATAAGAGACAGCAGCTTTAAGGCGTCCGTGCCTATAATGTACGGCTGTAATAATTTCTGCACATATTGTATTGTTCCTTATGTAAGGGGACGGGAGAGAAGCCGTCTGCCGGAGGATATTCTCAACGAAGTCAGGGAGCTTATTTCTCAAGGGTATAAGGAAATAATGCTTTTGGGCCAGAACGTTAATTCATATGGAAATGATCTCGGAACCGGAATAGATTTCCGAATGCTGCTTGAGAGTATAAATAAGCTCGACGGCGACTTTATAATACGTTTCATGTCTTCTCATCCGAAGGACGCGGGACCTGAGCTTATAGATACGATGCTAAGCTGCGATAAGGCGGAAAGACATCTTCATCTTCCGGTTCAGAGCGGAAGCAACGATATACTTGAAAAAATGAATCGGCGGTATACTATAGAAAAATATATGGAAACCATACGCCATGCGAGAAGCATTGTTCCGGATTTTTCGTTTACTACGGATATTATCGTAGGCTTTCCGAATGAAACAGACGAGGATTTTGAAAAAACGCTGGAGCTTTTAAGGCTTGTAAGATATGACAATATTTATTCGTTTATTTATTCAAAACGCTCAGGAACAAAGGCGGCTATGATTGAGGACAGAATTTCAGACGAAGAAAAGAGCGTAAGAATGACTAAGCTTTTAGCGTTGCAGCGCGAAATTTCAACTGAAAGCTATAAACGTTTTATCGGCAGAAAAATGCGGGTTTTAGCCGATTCAAAGGGCAAGCGCAAGGGATGGCTTACAGGTAAAAGCAGCGAATTTATTATTG
>OJPZ01000527.1_pt1 | contig 18420 bp, 9 predicted proteins | sample 1598611 | NCBI WGS metagenome assembly OJPZ01 (sample SAMN03922494, study PRJEB24848) | human gut metagenome | isolation source: stool sample | host: Homo sapiens | place: Germany | collected 2011-11
TCTACACACTGCATATCGTCGGCAGCGTCAGATGTGTATAAGAGACAGCAATATCGGTAGCCCCCAATCCATTAGCGGGAAGCCCTCCAATATGTGCCGAACGTTCTAAAACCACCACTTTTTTCCCTTCTCTCGATGCTGCGATAGCAGACATAATTCCCCCCGGAGTTCCACCTACCACGACCACATCGTAATAATTGTTTTGGGCAAACAGGATAATCGGAAAGAATATAAACAAAATTTTCAACAGTACCTTTTTCATTTCAATATTGCTCTTTGGGTTCATACAAGTTTTTCAAATCGTCCATATCGAATCCACTCACAGTCAAAACAGACATGGATAACGGTAAATGTGCCATACCATCAATGATGGGTATCTCTATGGTACGACCAAATATATCAACCCCAGTCAATGACTTCGTATACTTTACCGGGATAAGTTCCTCTTTTTCATCAGCCTCTCTCCAAATACTCAGTACAGGGGCTCCGCTCTCTTTTTCATTCTCGTAAATAAAACCATAAGTTTTGTGATCTTTTGCTAAGTACTTTCCTATCGGCTTCAAATATCGATAGTTATTAACCATATTGGCGAATGCTACCGCTGCCGGCTTAACAGTCAACATAGTATTATATCGAAGTATACCGAATCCCGACTCTGGATGATGAACGCCGAAAGGCTCTTCCACCAATTCATACCAAAACATTTTTCCCGCCCCAAAATAAAGCTGTACCAAATAATTACGTACCAAATACTGAGCCTGTTGATATTCCGTTACAGGTGGGAAATGACGACGTATACTATCGGGAAGATAAGTTGTCCACCCGGTTTCGGTTACCCAAATCTCGGTCGGGATATTCCGTTTTTTAAGCATCTCTTTCTGCATTTTATAAAAGCCATCATAGAATGGAGATGTTTCGGGATATTTCCTCCACAATATATATGGGTGTATCGCTGTAAAATCGATATGACTGGCGACATCTTCCCGATTGTCGTCGAAATATTCGATCCACTCTTCTTCTCCGGGCCAAATCAATTTTATATCCCCGTTTACCGCTTTAATAGAATCATGCATCTGTTTCACCAGATCGGTAAAAGGGACACCCCAACCCTGCGGACGCCATTTCTGTCCTTGCGGATGGGGCCATCGTTTATTCCACCCTGCAAAATTACTAGGCTCGTTTTGCGACTCATAAACAAGAATACGATTCCCATTCATCTCGACATATTTTTTGATATTCGTCACATCTTCGTCCCAACGCCAGATACCATTTTCATCTTGCCAGCCATGATTGGCATCCACATAGTCTAAAATAGGCAACCAACAAATATTGTGACGGTCTAAATAATCGATAAAAGGATCGGGCGTATTTCTCGCAGTACCGATAAAATCTTTCCATCTCGCAACATCTCTGACCCAAGCAATACCCAATGCTTGCTGAATCTCGGCCACCCGCCAGTCTCCATAACGAGCATAATGAGCTCCTACACCAAACGGAGAATCGTAATCTTTCTTCGTAAGGGTCACATCGGGTATCACGCCAAAACCTTCCTGTTTCGAAAATATGACTTTATCTCCGTGTAAAAAACTTACGCTCAAATAATAATAGCCCAATTCCGAGAACTGGAACGGAACGTAATAATACCGTTCGAAAGGACTCGACAGCGTGTACGTTTTCTTATAACCAATCGGTTTTTTATCGATATCCACTATCTCGACCACAACCTCATAGGTAATATCGTTATTTGCTTTTATAACCTTACAAACTGCATTCCCAGACTCGTTTTTATGATAAACAGCACCTAACTTATTAAACGTAATATCTATAACATTCTCCTGAGATTTTCCGAAAACTACTGTCACAGCTAAAAAAAACATCGTGACAAATCCAATTATTCTTCTCATACGGCAACATCATTATATTACTTCAACACTCTTTTCACCGGTTCATCGGTCATTGTAAATACCAAATGACCTCCACTCATTATATCCTCATGCTTGATCGTCAACCCTCTCACCGGCTTTCCATTCAATTCGACCGATTTGACATATTTATTCTTTCTGGAAAGATTCTTCGCCTCTACGACAAATACTCTGTCTTCCGTCAACTGAATGGATATTTTATCCATTTGTGGAGCACCTAAAACATACTCTCCACTAATCGGATCTACCGGATAAAATCCCATCGAAGAAAAAATATACCATGCCGACATCTGTCCACAATCGTCGTTTCCACACAAACCATCGGGTTTCGGTTTATAGAATCGTTCGAATATCTCTGGTATCAACTCTTGGGTTTTCCACGGTTGATCCACGTAATTATACAAATAAACGACATGATGACTCGGCTCATTCCCATGTGCATACTGCCCGATAAATCCACTGACGTCCGAGACAAAGCCTGTATTCTCGGCTATCGTATCCAACATAAACAACGAGTCCAATTTCATAGCAAAAGATTCCTTTCCACCCATTAAATCAATTAAACCCGCCACATCGTGTTGCACATGCCAAGTATATTGCCATGCGTTCCCTTCGGTATAATCCCCACCGCAGCTGGCTGCATGAGATAACAAAAACGGATTAAACGGAGAACGCCATTTTCCTTTCGAGTCCTTTCCTCTCATCAACTTCGTACCGGGATCAAACAACGATTTATATGCACTGGCTCGTTTCATAAAAAACTCATAATCCTTATCCTTACCCATTGCTTTTGCCATTTGCGCAGCACAATAATCATCGTAGGCGGACTCTAATGTCCGGGATACCGATTCTACCGTAGTTATATCAAATGGATAATAACCATATTTATCATAAGTTTCCCAATCCGATTTTTTATGACTCACCGTCAACGAAGCCTTAATCGCATTATAGGCATCTTCTGGACTAAATCCCTTAAAACCTTTTAGATAGGCATCGACAACGACAGGGACCGCATGATTGGCTATCATGCAGTATGTCTCTTTATCCCATAACGTCCAAACCGGCAAATGCCCTTGTACCTTCTGATAATCCAACAAACTATTTATCATTCCGGGTACTCGTTTGGGGATCAAAATCGTATAAAGAGGGTGTGCAGCCCGATAGGTATCCCACAAAGAAAACGTCGAATAATATGTGCCTGATTTAGAGACGAACACACTGTCGTTAACTCCTCTATACTTTCCATCTATATCGGCAATATCGTTAGGCTGAATATACAGATGATATAACGATGTATAAAAATTTGTTTTTTGCTCTTTCGTTCCTGACACAGAAACTTTCGACAACAATTCCCTCCATAAATCCTGACTCTCTTTTTTAACTGCTTCGAAATCCCAATCGGGACTCTCAGTTAACAAAGCACTTTGAGCCCCCTCGATACCAACTGTTGAAAGAGCGACTTTTATCTGTACCGATTCTCCCGGTTCTAAATCAAACTCTAAAATCATTCGTTTGGCTTTCTCCCCTTCACGAGCTGGCAATACCTCCTTCACAGTATAGGGCTTATCGAACTTTACCACATAAAAGAAATGGCGTCGTACCCAATTTTTAACTTCTTGATGTCCGGTTATAGTCCAATTATCAGGCATATTCATGTCGGCATGCAAAACATGTGTTTTCAAATGGTCCTGATTATACACGACTCCACTTTGCATATCCAACAACATTCGTGCAGGTGCATCAGAATTATAAGTACATACATAATAAGCGGTACGCTGTGTCGCTGTCACCTCGACATCTATATCCGAATCGGTCAATTTCACCTTATAATATGCGGGTGATGCCGTTTGAGTCGCTTTATCATATGCACTTTTATATATGCCATTTTTCACATCTCCGCTAAAAGGGAATATCAATACATCTCCCAAATCGGGACAACCGGTTCCATTCAAATGATTTTGGGCAAATCCCATGATAGAATCGTCTGCAATATTAAATCCCGAACAGTATTTCCACTCATCGTTCCCTGTTTCTGGACTTGCTTGTATAAACCCAAATGGCACACATGCTCCGGGAAAAGTATGTCCATTATCGGCATTTCCTATAAACGGATTAACAAAGGAAAGCACGTCTTCATTTCCATCAGATGAAGAAATATTATTACATGCAGTAACCAACAAAACTCCTGATAATATCCACAATAAATTTCTCATAATATAAGATATCTAAAAAATTAGCAATTCAACCCGACAAGATTAAGACTTTATCACTTTCTGCTTTTTTATACAGTTGCCCGACTCATCGAGAACACTCAGTATATAAGCACCCGCAGGCAAGTTATCCATATCAACAGTGTAAACTTTGTCATATACTCTGCCCGTATAGACACAATTGCCCATCATATCGAACAAGGAAACTTTTCCTATTTCCGTATCGGAATAAATCGTTAAATTCCTAATTACAGGATTCGGGAATGCACGAATCTGGAAATCATCGTTTTTCATATCCTCCACAGAAGATTCTGGATGTTCCCCTATTTCAATAATATAAGGATGATTAGAGATATCCAACTCTATTGAATTCACATTGTTCAATACCATTTCGGGAGTAGTCCCCTTAGTCGGATTATAAACCCATACCTCGTCATAAGTTTGATCAAAACCGACAGTTATCCGATCGCTACCACCTTCATACTTCTCTCCCCAGATGACCAATTCAAAGGTCCCGTTATTCTTTTGGAGTAATAAATCATGAACAGTTATCGTGCGGCCTGTAATAGAATAAGTTAATTCACCCGGTTCGTCAATATCTTTATCATCTTTTAGAATAGTCGTTAAATTATGAAGATAATGAGCCGATTGTCTCGGATTATAAAACTTATCGTAAAAACCGAAACTTTGGTTTCCCGATTCATCTCGTCGGTCGGTCAGCAAATACATGGCCGTGTAATCAAATCCCTGAGCGAATTGCGCAAGATAAAGCGACATATATAATAATCCCTGCATCTCTTCCGTCACAGCATCGCTTATCGTAGACCCAGTTTCAGTTGTGACACGGGGTAACGCCTCTAACTCCTCATCGGTCAAATACCCTTTGTATTTATTTAACCACGTCACACCGAAATGCCGATACAGCACATCGCAACCCGGTGGCACATTCGTACTCGGCTCAGCGGCTCTCCATGTCTGATTATTTTGTGGAAACTTGAAACTCGGATGATTAAAATAGTTGTGTAAATTAGCGACATCGGCAAAAGTTACTCCTCTGAATTCCTCGGGAACTGCCATATCGTCCTCTGGAACTTTGAGATACTGTAACCCGACATTTTCTCCCGAAGCTCCACCATACGTAAGGCTCCAAACCGGATAATTATACCCGTCTTTCCCCAACACGGGATCGGCTTTCACATCTTCATACAACTTCTTCTGCATACGAGCCACCGGCTTCCAATTATTTTTTCCTTCTTTATTCCCTCCGCCGACTTCTCCTTCAAAAATTACATACCAATTTCTATTATTAGGCTCGTTGTTCCCTTCGATCGCAATAATTGCGTCCGGAGAAGTCGCATCGATAATTCGCTTGACATTATTTATTAAATTGGGAATATTCCGTTCCTGTCCCCCGGCTCCCAGTCCTGCACTGAACCGAATACCGGCATTATCATACAATTGTTTATACGAAGCTATCGACGTGCCGGCTCCCGGTAACGAAGTCTCCGGCAGATTAGTAAGCGAGCTCACACTGCCCCCCACACTCGTACGAATCCACCGAGCACCCAAATATCGCATAATCTCCTCGGTGGTATTCACATTTTCACCCCTGCTGTTTATCGATGTATTCATGCCAATGGAATTGAGAAACCGATTGACCGGCACAGCTTTGAACGTTCCACTTATATCTTCAACCACCTCGTAAGGACACGGTGACAAACTATTAAAATCAATCAGGCTGGTCGACCGCCCCAACTGTACCGTGGCTTCTTCGTTCAATATACCAGCCATTTCATAATATTTGATTTTACAAAATCCGATAACATTGTCATCAGAGGGCTCTTCTGGTATCGCACCGTTATCTAAAATAGAAACATTACCCCCTAAATGTTTTAAAGAACCAAAACCGTTCAATCGCTGCAAAGACCGATTATTCGTCAGCACCAAATCTCCTCCGATATAAGTCAAAGGCATGTTCTCTGTATTATCCCCATTGGTGAAATAATAAAGACGACTACACCCATCGACCACAAAATCACCTTCTACTTTTTCCAAATAAGGGAATATCTTTTGTGGTTTATTCATTGCAGTGGTTATATTGGTCAACTTCAAATCGCCCTGTACCTCACGTATCTTCGAAAAAGATTTATCAAGATGTGCCGTAGCCGCACCCGTCATGACTTGGGGACAATTTTCTATAATAAAATCGCCATGAATAACCGAGAACTTATCTTCATCGGCAAATGCATCCATATCGCTCAATACAGGGCAATCCCTAAACACAAAACCGGCTTCACTACAATCGATCACATCTATCAACCCTGTTGTAGTAGTCAATTGAGAAAGACCTTCCATCGTCAACGTTCCCGTAATTTTCTTTACTCTATCGGTCAATTTCAAAATCTCTGACTCTGGAATCATCTCGCTTCCCTCCGGTTCAATCAAAGTCAAATTCTCAACAGTCTCTTCCACCGAACCGGCCGTAAACTCCTTTAACTCCGAAAGCCCATTCAACGTGTAACTGTTTTGGGCGGCAACAAATCCGCACATTACATACGGAATAACCAACACCCTAAAAATACTACTACATATCTTTTTCATCGTATAAAAATTAAATTATCTGTTTAATTACTTTTCACAGAAACCGTATTGGTTACCGTAACCGTCTCGCCTGTAATCCCCCTTACCGTCAATGTTACATTATAATCGCCAACAGCTCCATATTGATGTTTCGGATTAATTTCATGCGAAATCGCCGACCCATCTCCAAAATCCCAAGAGAAAGGCTCCTCGCCCGAAAAGAAATCCCAATAAAGAGAAGAATTGGTAAATACGAACGTATCGAATGAGCTACCGTCGAGTTGTGTAGTAAATGTAGCTACTGGTATCGTTATTTTCGTATCAATCAATATAATGCCTGTATTCAGCTGTTTATTCACACGATTATTCTCATCAGAAATCACAATACCCATAGCATACTTTTTAGGAGCATCTTTTCTCAAAAAATCCAATGCCACGGAGACATCAAAAGTCGTTTCGTTTTTCCCATCGGGTATTTGGATATTTTGTGGTATTTGAAGGACATATTCAGAAGGCAAAACTTCCACATCGGTCAAAACACCATTATCTATCAAAGTTTGAACCGTATCCGTATTCAACATTACCGAAACATTTACAGAGCCTTTAATAGTTTTTCCCGTACCCGAACGATAAATACCCAACGGAATGACAAAGGCATTATCGGCGTTCCTCACTGTATATTTCATCGGTTGTCCCGGCGTAGGAGAAACCCACGCCGTCGATGCTCCTTCTTCAATCGTATAGACACCGTCAGGTGAAATACTCCCATTAACAGCTATCGGTAAATAAACCAAAGATTCGGGATAAGGAATATCTACAATTTCATCGTATTGACATGATGTACCAGCAAACAAAAAGCAAATTGCAGTCACAAGTAAAAGACGATTTTTTATCATTGATTTCATCTTATTTCGTGTTTATTAGTTATTATCTCTTTACCAAAGTGGATTCTGTACCCAACCGGTCGTATTAAGATCGGCCTGAGGAATCGGATATAAATACATTTTCGGCTCGAATGTTCTTTTTTCCACCTCAATGGGTTTATATTCGAACTCTTCATCTGAAATTTTCGTTATTTCCACGCCCCGAAGCGGTGCGCCCAATGTCTCTGGCGCAATCATCCAACGACGCACATCCCAAAAACGATGATCCTCGAAAGCCAATTCCACCCGACGTTCGTTCCGAATCTTTTCTCTCAACTCCTCTTTCGATATAGCCGTAGGTACAGCCGGCATTTCAACACCGACTCGATTCCTCACTTGATTCAAAGCCCTGACGGCATTTAACCGGTAACCAACATTACCCGTAGGCCCATAAGCCTCATTCATGGCTTCTGCATAACTCAATAAGATTTCGGCGTATCTCATTATTACCCAATGATGCACACTCGTACGGTTCTGCAACAAATCTAAATTAGGATCTATGAATTTATAAATATAATAGCCGGTACGCGTGGCATGAATAACACCCTTTCCATCTCGACCGCCGGTCCATGCTTCGATCGTACGATCCTTGAATTCCACGTTATTCGTCAAAATCGACATCGCTAACCGAGGGTCTCTATTGGCATAAGGATTGGACTTATGCTCTGGATTATTCCAATCAAACGGAGTACCGTCAATCATCTCATAAGCATCCACCAAATTCTGTGAAGGCGTATTCCCGCTCTGTCCCAAATTATATCCAACCGGATAATTATTCTTTTCAAATGTATTGGTCGAACCGTATCGTCTGTCGAATATTATCTCACCATTCTGATAATCCCGTATTAAACGATACTCGTCCATCGGATATTTATTTCCCAAAATCGTAATAAAATCGTTACAAGCCGCAGCGGCCTCCTCCCAACGTTCTTGCTGGCTCTTCCCGTCTTGCATGGAAATATATTCTTTATGAGTATAACCGGGAGCCCACTCCTCTGGCTTATTAAACAAATCGCTAGCCGCATAAAGTAGAGCTCTACACTTCAACCCCATAGCAGCTCCTTTCGTTGCACGACCCAAATTATTGGCAACGTCGGTCATTCTATCGGGAGCCTGTAAAACTGCCGCAGCCGAGTCGCACTCACTGACAATAAACCTTATACAAGCAGATAAGGAATCTCTCGAAAAAGTCGACAAATCGGATTTCAAACCCAGCGGTTCCGTTATAATAGGAACACCGCCATACCGCTTCACCAATTCGAAATAATAGTAAGCTCTCAAAAAACGAGCCTCATATTTCCATCGATGAATATTATTCAATCGATTCTGATAATCTTGCTGTTTTGTAGGGTCATATTTCAAATAATCCAAATCGACCTCGTCAGATTCTTTCAAAAATAAATTCGCAGCAAATATTCCTTCAAAGTTACGTTCCCACGCCGATCCGTCTGGATTATTATTGGCATTCCAGCTACCTACGTTAAAACCATGAATAGAAGCTGTTTCCAAAGTATATTCAGCCTCGTCGCTCGCAGCCGCCATCATTGCACCGTCCAGATAAGAAAGGCCGTCTGGCAAATAAGAATAAAGACCTATCGATCGAGCCAATGTATTATTATACGAAACATTAGCAAACTCTTCTGTTAAATTAGTCTCCGCCTTAGGATCGAGGAGATCGTCACACGAATAGAAAACTACCGAAAACAATAGCCCGACAATAACCGGAATCTTATATGGTTTCATAATACTTAATTTTAATATTAAAGTTGAACACTAAGTCCTAAACTCACCGTCCTCATTGCCGGATAACCGGTCATAGTCTCCGGGTCGGTAAATCCGTCCATATGGTCTAACGAGAACAAGTTAGTCCCATTCATGAAAACTCTTACTCCTTCAATTTTTATCTTTCGAGTCAAATTCTTCGGAATTGTATACCCTATCTCCAAAGAACGAAGTTTCAAAAAATCACCGTTCTTCTGCCAAAAAGAAGAAGACTGATAATTGTTCAGATTATTGGAGGCCGAAAGCCGAGGATAAGTAGCTGTCGATTTTGTATCCTCTGTCCACCTATTCAGTGCAATAGAAGAAATCTGTCCATCATTCTGGAAGGCTTCGAAATATGAGCCGCTCCAATAAACCGACCGATTCAAAGCTCCTTGAAATAAAACATCGAAATCAAAACCCTTATATGTCAATCCCGCATGCAAACCCAAAGTACACTCAGGGACATCGGTATAACCTATGGCTTTAAAATCTTCCGAATCGATTCTTTTATCGTTATTTAAATCGGCATACTTCAAATCGCCCGGTTGAACCGCTGCAAAAGTCTGCTTCGGCGAACTATCTATTTCGTTTTGGTCGTTAAAGAACCCCAGAGCTTCTAACAAAAACGGTTGATCAACCCTATGCCCGGTTCTATACTGATAAGCATAATTTTGAGGAGCCTCGGCATTATACAATATTTTATTTCTTGCAAACCAAGCACTTGCTTCCACAAACCAAGTCAAATCTTTGGTTTCTTTTCCGGTATAACGCACCATGGCCTCGAATCCTTGGTTACTCACCCGCCCTATATTCAGTTCAGGACGCTTGAATCCTACAAAACTAGGAAGTACATCATACGGCATCGTCAAAATATCATATCGCTTTTCTTTGAAATAATCAGCCGTAATGCTTAATCTATCGAAAAGAACGGCATCGATACCGATGTTAAATTTTCTGTCTTTTTCCCACGTAGCATCTGGATTGGCATAATAATCCTGAACGTAATAATACGATGCAGCATTCGACTGACCGAGATAATAGTTTCCACCTGTATAATACTGATTATACGGGAATCTTGTAGATCCGTTATCTTTATTCCCTGTGAGTCCATACGAAGCCCTCAATTTAAGGTAATCTACTATTTTGTTACCTTTTAGGAACTCTTCATTAGAAATCACATACCCCAACGATCCGGCCGGAAAAAATCCAAAACGTTTTCCGCGTGCATAATTATCGTTGCCCGAGTAAGCAAAGGAAAACTCTGCAACGTACCGCTTATCGTAAGAATAAGTCAAGCGACCACCCGAAACGATATCCTTATACGATAAATCGGTAGATGATACGTTATATTCCTCATAACCACCCATCAACATAGCATCCACATGATGCTCTCCGAAAACCCTATCATAGTTCACAAAACCATGAACGACAAAATTCCGCCATTGATTATACGCACTTTCGCTTATAGACATAGAAGAGGTTTCACCAAACTGTTGTCCGGACATATCATATCGGGCATAATCCCTAGATGCTATGGTATACGATTTATATATCGTATTGAAACCGACCGCTCCCGAAATACTCAACCCCGGGGTAATCATACCCAAATCGCCTATTAACTTAGCGGACAATTGTGCAGATCGCTTATTCGTAGAATAATATCCTGTTTCTGTAATCTCTGCCCACGGATTATAATAGGCAGAATTACCTCCTATTTGGCCATTTTCGTGATAAATCGGAAACGCATTGGGCGGAAGTTTTGCCATTAAATTGAATACATTCGTACTATATTCACCGCTTACGTCATTCCTTACTCGCCCAGGATTCACACGATCCTCTACACTTCCCCCCAAAGTAAATTCCGAAGAGATGCGTTTCGACAATTTCACATCGACATTCGTCCTGAAATTATATCGCGTATACGAAAAGTCCTTCGTATAATCCGACTCTTTTTCTGTACCCTTATATAATCCCTTATTCGTCGCGACATTCAATAAAACGAAGTATCGTACGACATCGGAACCACCTCTTGCCGACAAATCATAGTCGGCAATCGGCGAAAGAGTTCGAAGCAGTTGATTATACCAATTCACATTCGGATACCTATATTTATCCGTTCCATTCTTATAAGCCTCCAAATCGGCAGGAGAATACACCTCAGAGCCCGGACCTAAATCGTTAACCATAGCTTCGTTGTATAACTGGGCATAGTCATACGATCCTAAAAAATCCGGTAACCTCATGGCCTGCTGCATACCGAAGCGAATGCCCAGTTTCAGTTCCAAAGGTGCATTCACACCTCTCTTTGTCTTTACAAGCAATACACCATTGGCAGCCTTATTCCCATATATCGCCGCAGAGGCAGCATCCTTTAACAAATTAACCGACTCTATTTCCTGAGGCGTCAACTGTTGAAATAATTCCAACGTAGAAGGGAAACCGTCAATTATAATAGTAACGTCCCGCCCTGTTCCAAACGTGCTTATACCGCGAGCATGCAACGTAGGGGCATCGTTCCCGGGCTCTCCACTCTGTTGACCCACTGTAAGTCCCGGAAGTCTCGCATATAAAGTATTTGCAACATTCGTGGTAAACGACTTCGACATTTCATCTCCCTTTACAGAAGATATCGCACCTGTCATTTCCCATTCTGCCCGCTCTCCATAAGCAATCGGAACCATTTTCTCAGAAAACGTCGAATCGGTATGAACCACCTGAGCAGATAAAAGCCCAGTAAACAACAAACCTTGAACCAGCAAAAATATTTTATGCTTCATGAGGCAATCTTTCTTTATCTTCATGTTGATCATAGTACATCTGAATTAATAACCTGGATTCTGTATCAAATATCCCTTATTAACCTCGTTCGTAGAAAACGGGTGCAAATACATTTTTTTCGTAAATGTACGGTTCTCATACAAATAGGGCGTATAGCGGAACTCTTGCGGACTCGAATTAATCCAATAAATCTTAATGCCATACATAGCTCCACTCATCACTCCTTCTTGCTCGGCAATCATCCAACGACGCACATCCCAAAAACGATGGTTATCGAACGCTAATTCAATAGCTCGTTCATTACGAACCAATTCCCTAAAATCGGAATAGATTCCACTACCCGACAAAATAGCCGGTTGTCCCGAACGCTCGCGAATAATATTTATAGCCTCTCTTGCCGAATATTTATAACCATGTTTATCGTCCGGTCCATAAGCCTCATTCATAGCCTCGGCAAAATTCAAATAAATTTCGTTCAATTGGAAAAGTGTAGAATTGGGAACAGGCTCTTGGTTATCGGGACGCATGATAGACGGAGAGACTAACTTATGCAACCAAAATCCTCCATAACAATCCTTGATATGCTTGCCGGCCGCAACGCCCAGTTCTTCATTGGCTTCCCAAAGCTGAACCTCGGGCGTCTGTGAATTCCACCAAGATAAATTATATGCGATAGTCTGTGCAAAACGTCTATCCAAATTTGCCAACTTCGCTTGTAAATCATCGCCACCGTTCCATTCGACCTTATTACCATCACGATCTTCATACTTACGCACAAAGTTCAACAAAGGCGTCGTCCCGTTTGTACCCGAACTACCGGCAATAATCGAGCCCGGAATAATACCCGACCACGGACGATTCCAACAACCCATACCCTGAGCGGCCTTCTCGGCTAAAATAATCTCGGGATTATCATACACCTCCCAACTATATTGATAATTGGCATCCACTCCCTGATCGGTAATCAAATAACAACCATTCGTTTCCGCCCAGCGAATGCAAGAATCGGCAACTGCGGCAGCACGCTCCCACCACACCATATTTTTAGGTTCGTTCAAACAAATGAGATTATTATTCGTCCCAAAATCCATATAAGGCTCGTTGGTATTAAACAACGGACTAGCTGCATAAAGCAATACCTTAGACTTTAACGCCAACGCTACTCCCTTATGAACACGCCCCCTCAGATTCTGCAAAGCATTATCGAGCAAAGCCGGATAAGCCTCGTCAATATCCTGCAAGATGAAAAAAAGCATCTCCCTTAAACTGGCACGAGGTATTTTCAAATTATCGTCCAACTGCAAGCGTTCCCGAATAATAGGCATCCCGCCATAACGCTTCATCATCTCAAAATAATTCAACGCTCTTATCAACTTAGCCTCGGCTATCAACTGGTCTCTATATTCAGGAGTAATATCGGGAACATCATAAATTCTGTCCAAAAGAACCGTTATCTTCCTGATAGCTACAAAACGATAATCAAATCGAGAATCATCGGTACGATTAGCCGAGATAGAACCCTCGTTCCACCAGTTCATGCGATACCAGTTGGCACACGTCTCGGCCTCGTCGCAAGCTCCGGCGAAAATGTTCTCGTCCCTATTGGAATAAACATTCGAGTTCGCCGAAGCATACCCCAAATTAGAATGGATACCCATCTGATAAATACTCGTTAAGAATGTCTCCACTTGTGTTCTCGATGAAAATATAGTATCTTCTGTCACATCTCCTCCCGGCGGTTTTTCCAAATAGTTTCCCATCATATCTTCGCACGATACGACAGTGACCGGCAACACCAGAACTAATAAGATTAGTAAGGGAGAAACAAGCTGTTTAAGCCTTTTCAAATTTATATTCTTCAAATACATGGTATAATATTTTAGGTCGTTACTATCCAATTAAAAATTAACATTGAGCCCGAAGTTGAATACCCGTGTAACAGGATAAGGTTCGCTATTCGTCACTCCGGCATTGGCGACTTCGGGATCCTGTCCGGGTAACATATCGGTCCATGTCAATAAATTGCTTCCATTTACATAGATTCTGATCGAACCGATACCTGCTTTCTTCAAAGATTCTTGTCTGAATGTATAACCGACTTCTACGTTTTTCAAACGGAGGTATGAAGCATCTTCCAACCAATAAGTCGATGTCAGGTAATTATGTCCTACTCCATTCACACCATAGCGAGGATAAACGATTTTCTGGTTATTGACAAAACGCTCGTAACTCCAACTCTTCAACAAATCACGATTAGCTCCCGTATATTCGTAAAAGCCCCGCATAATACGACGAGAAGGCATATTAGACACGTGAGTCGCCCCCTGAAACAGTAATGAAATATCGAGATTTTTATAAGACCCTCCTAATGAAATTCCATACATGATTTCCGGGAAATTGGAATACCCGATAGGAACTTGGTCATCGTCATTGATTTTGCCGTCACCGTTAATATCCACATAACGAACATCTCCCGGCTGTATCTTATTATTATTGTTAGCCATCACATACTCGGGTCGTCCTGCGGCATTTACCTCTTCCCAAGAGTTGAAAATTCCATCGGCCACATAACCGAAGAATTGCCCGTAACGTAATCCTGTCCGATAGAGATAATCTTCATTACGGATAACTTCGTCTTGTTCCAAAATCTTATTATGGGCATACGTAAAATTAGCTTTTACAAAATAACTCCAATTACCGATACGATCGCCGACAGAAATTTCTCCGTCCCAACCAGAATTTCTCATACGACCCATATTATAAGCCGGAAGATTCGATGCCGAAATACCGATGATAGTAGGAACCGTATTACGGTTACAAAGGATATTATCCCGATGTTCCATAAAGTAATCGAACGTTAAACCTATGCGATCTCCCCAAAATTTAACATCGGCCCCGACATTCCATTTGATTGCTTTCTCCCATGTCAAATCAGGGTTACCGGCCTTACTCTCGTTAGACCCCACATATCCCACATATGACGAACCCACTTCTCCAAAATAATACGAATTGCTACCTGTATAGGTATATACCGATGGCAAATATAAAAAGCGGTCCCCACCGATTTTATCGTTACCTACGGTTCCATACGACCCTCTTATTTTCAAGAATGACAAGACTTCATTTCGAGGGAAATAAGGCTCCTCGGTCAAAACCCACCCCAACGAATACGCAGGAAACCACCCGAAACGTTTGCCCGGGGCAAAATTCTCAGTACCGTTATATCCTACGTTTACTTCGGCCAAATAACGGTTGCCGTAATTGTACGTAACCCGACCGACCAATCCTTGATATCCATTAGGAATATTATACTTTAATGTAGGATTATAATATTTCCCTTGATTGTACAAGACCAATCCCGTTACCGTATGCTCCCCGAACTTGCCGGTATATTCCGCTCCGATTTCCGAATAAATGCGTATATTCCTGCTATTTGTTCCTTGATAAGTCAATTTCCCGGGATCGGTAGACGGAACAAAAATCAACTCATCGCCGGCTCTTCGCAAGTCATAGGTTATTCCACGGTCATTATAGGTCTTCGTTTCTGTACTATAACTCTTGTAAGAAAGAGCTCCACGCAAAGAAAGACCTTTCAATAAATAATCCATTTTATACGTGAACCGTCCCGATAAATTCAAATTATTTTCATACTTCGATTTCCAACCTCTCGTATAAGGACTGGCAGGATTGCGCCCGCTACCGAATACATCGGTTATCGTCACAACCTTGTTGTCAATCACTCCCGGTGCAGCATTAGACGGTGTCGAATTCAACGACTCCATAATTTGTCCTGTACTCCAATTGGGGTTCTGCAAATTTCCCATCTGGTTAGAAATATCTAAACTCAACAACAGGTTTTTCGTAACATTTATATCGAAATTCGAACGCATATTATAGCGTCTGAATGCAATTTGATAGCCATACCCCGGGTCATATATACCGGTATCCAACATACCGTTCTGCGTAAACACACCCAATGAAACGAAATATTTCACCCGCTCGGTTCCCCCGCTCACATTAAAGTTTGTCTGAGTCTGAGTCGAGAAATCTTTCAACATATAATCATACCAATTGATATCTGGATAAAACAGAGGGTCAGAACCGGTTCGATATGCTTCGATAGCTTCCTCCGAGTAACGTGGAATATACGATAACTGTGAATAATAATCGTAAGCCTGAGCCTCATTATAAGCCCTTGCATATTCATACGAATTCATCGGTTCGGGCAAAAACGGGAAATTCGTGATAGCGACATTTGTCGAAAAACTAATTTTCGGTTTTCCCAACTCACCACGCTTTGTCGTAATCAAAATAACACCATTCGCACCTCTCACACCATATACGGCAGTCGCCGAAGCATCTTTCAAAATAGACAACGACTCCACTTCGTTCGGGTCTATATCGTTCAAGTTATTCACTTCGATACCATCTACCATTATCAAAGGATTCTGTGATTCCGCATCACTGGCGAAAGTACCGACACCGCGTATACGCAACGTAGACATGTCTTGCCCCGGTTCACCGCTTCGTTGCACACTCAACAATCCGGGAATCCTACCGCCGAGTGCATTGCTAATATTAGCTTGCGGCGATTGTAAAAGATCCTTTGTGGTTACCATAGAGATAGAACCGGTAACCGTTTCTTTTTTCTGTGAACTATAACCGACAACAACGATGTCGTCCAACGTATTGGCAACCTCCTCCAAAACAAATTGGAACCGGGTCTGTGAACCGACCTTTACCTGCTGAGGATTATATCCTATATAAGAGGCTTCCAATACATCTCCGGAGGAAACTTCCAGCTTAAATGCCCCGTTCATATCGGCCATAGAACCAATCGTCGTCCCCAATACCCGAACACTGGCGCCAATCAACGGTTCGTTATTGGCATCGAAAACGGTTCCCGCAATCTGTATCTTATTTGACTTTACAGCCTGAGCCTTACTTTTCGGCGACGATTTCTCTACCAGAAATAAACTCACTTGACGTTTATTCTTTATTTCATAAGAAATATTCGTTGTACTGAAAATCTGGTTCAAGACTGTAACAACCGGCGTGTTATTGACTGTAACATTCACCCTTTTAGACAATTCGGAGTTCAAATTATCCGTATAGAAAAAAACATAATAATTGGTCGACTTCTCGATTTGAGACAAAACACTTTTAATAGGAACATTTCTCAAATTGAGAGATACATTGGTTTGCTGGCCCCATACATACGGGAACATACCCAGCAAAAAAAGTAATAGAATCGAACGTTTCAATTTATTACAGAAATGCCCTCTCCCATACATTCTAAATAGATTTTTCCAAGGTAACATAAGTTTTTCTGTATTAGTAGTTAACAAGTTTTATAATTAACTTCTCTTCTTCAATAAAATAGTATTTCCGTTCATTTCATACGACATAGGAACCGTTTTAGAATCGGCCTTTTCCAATGAAATCGTACGGGAAATAGTTTCCAATACGTCTTTCGGATCATCGAACAAAACCAACTTTCCACTGCATTTCAGATCTTTGATATCCTTTTCACAATCGATATAAAGGTCATAATGTCTGGAAATTTTCGCCAATATCATCGACAACGGCTGGCTGCGGAATTGAAGCAATCCGTCTTTCCAACTGATAAAATCATACGTATTCGCCGCAGTAATATCCATAGAGTTGCTCGCCAAAGTCAGCATATGGTCAGGTTGCAAAATTTTCTTTTTCGATTCATCATTCGATTGAACCTCGACCAATCCTTCAACCAAGACAACAGACTGAGCCAACTCATCGTGATAAGCCATCACATTAAATCGAGTACCCAATGCCCTCACACTCATTTCCGAAGTTTTTACAAAAAACGGCCTTTCGGCATCTTTGGCAATCTCGATGTAAATTTCGCCATCGACATATACTTCTCGTTTATTTTTCTCAAAAGTTGTCGGAAAACGAAATGTCGAGCCCGAATTGACCCAAACCTTCGAACCATCTTCCAATACCAAATGAGAAGCTCTGCGTCCCTTAGGCACGATCAATTCATTATATTCGACTTTACTATCGTTTACATCTACAGCATATCGTTCGTCCTGCTGGTTTATCGACGAAATAGTCGCCTCGCCGCCTCCATACAACACATCGTCCCCCTCTTCAAGAGGAATCGTCCTTTCCCCGGCAATGACCAATCGGGTATCTTTCTCAAAATTAGATCGGTTCTTCTCTATCGTCGCTACTTGATTATCGGAAGTAAAAGAGTTAAAA
>OJPZ01000531.1_pt1 | contig 18306 bp, 19 predicted proteins | sample 1598611 | NCBI WGS metagenome assembly OJPZ01 (sample SAMN03922494, study PRJEB24848) | human gut metagenome | isolation source: stool sample | host: Homo sapiens | place: Germany | collected 2011-11
GCAAGGGAGCTATGAAAACCTCGAAAAAGTGGCTTGCGCCACTTTTTCGACAGCCTGGGTTTTGCGGGCCCTTCGGGCCCGCAAAACGCCGCCGCCCCCCCGGCGTAACCCAACGACGCCCGCCAACCCCCACGCCAGCACGCTTCCGTCGGCCCCCCGGCGGTTGCTCATGGGAAGCAGGAAGGAAGGCGCGGACACGGGGGGGCGGCGGCGTTTGGCGGCCGGGGGGCCTTTGGCCCCCCGGCCAGCCAAACCAAAGGCGGGGGCCAAGGCCCCCGCCTTTATGCGCGCTGCGCGCGCCCGCCGCCCCCCCCCTGAGGCCGCAGCGGGTACCGCAGCCCCTGGCGTTGTCCTGCAGCGCAGCGGCAAGGGCAGACGGGAGGGGGCAGGACAGTCCCCTGGGCCCATAAACAGAAAAACGCACTGGCATAAGAAAACCAGTGCGTGGGTTTACAAAGGCCGCGCACCCAGCCTTGACGCTGCCCCTACAGGCGATACCCATGCAGGTGGCTCCGCCCGGGCGACCTCGCGGCACACCCAAACGGCTGCTTAATGCTGCTGCCTTCCGGCCCTGACATGGTTCACAGGGTTGGGTTGCACGAGACTCGGGCCTCAACGCTCCTTACACAGGCCGGCCCCACAGGCGCAGGCCTCGGCGTGGGAATTCAGCCCTGCTGTAGCGGATTGCAGGCGACAGGGCACCGCTAACTCCCCGCTTAGCGCGGCAATTCTATTTTACTGCGTATCCTTGCAAATTGCAACCGCAGACTTTCCTTGGCGGGGCGTGCCTGCTCTCCGTGATACACCGGCTTCCATTCCACCCGCTGGAAGAGGGCGGCTACGGAGATGGGCAGGTAGGTGAGGGTAAAAATGGGAAAGCTGAAGGCGTATAAGAGTTTGCGGGCAGGGCTGGCATCTAGCCGGTTCCATTCCGCCAAGGTGATGACGGCGCCCATAACAAACAGGGTGAGATACATGTTGCACATGCTATCCAGCGCGGAGCGAAGCAGCAGAGGCATACCGTTGCTGCCGGAAAGCAGGATGAGGATGGCAGCGAGCAGATTGAGGGCGCAGCTGGCCAGGGTGATGGCCAAAGCGGGCAGAATGGACATGGTCAGGTCAAAACAGGCGAAGCCTCGGGGCGCGAAGGAACCCCGGAACAGGCGGACGCCATAGCGGCGAAGGACCTGAAAATACCCCTTGCACCAGCGCAACCGCTGCCGCCAGGATTGGGCAAAGCATACGGGCTGCTCATCGAAAAAGATACCCTGGGGGCAATAGGCGATCCGCTCCCCCTGGAGCACGCAGTCGGCGCTGAATTCCGCATCCTCGGTGAGCAAGAAGTGGTTCCAGCCGCCGTTTTTCAGCAGCACGTCCTTGTGGATCAAAAACCCGGTGCCGTTTACCGTACAGCTGGTCCCAAGGCCCATCCGGGCGCCGTTAAGGAAGCGGGATTCCCGCAGGAACCATAGGGCATAGCCGGCGCTGATCCAGTTTTCCCCATAGTTTTTCGAGGCCCGGTATCCCGTAACGATCCGGTGGCCCTGGGAAAAGACTTGGTCCATGTGGGAAACGAAATCCAGGGAAAGGATATTGTCCGCATCCAAAATAAAATAGCCGTCAAAAGCGTCTTGCCCCCGGTCCTTCCAAATATGGGAAAGAAGGAATTGCAAGGCATAGCCCTTGCCCACCTTGGCGGTGTCAAAGCGTTCGTATACCGTCGCCCCCTGTTGCCGGGCAATGAGGGCGGTAAGGTCGGAGCAGTTGTCCGCAGCCACAAAGGCTTCCAACAGGGCTTGGGGATAGGATTGGGCCCGGACGCTTTCCAGCAGATTCCCGATGACCGCTTCCTCGTTGCGGGCGCAAATCAGCAGGGCATACCGCTTCCCGGAGGGAGCGGGCAGGCTGGGCGCTGCCTGGATCGGAGTGGTTTTTTGGGGGAAGAGCAGCGCGTAAAACATATAAAAGAATTGATAACCGTAACAAGCGAGAAATAGGGCGGATAATAGGTAGTTGATCCAGACGATGGCTTCCATCGTATACCTCCTTTGATGTTAGAGCGGGGCTCCAGAATACGCCGGCAACCCGGTATGGGAGGGCCGCCTTATGGCAGGGTACCGCCTATCTTTTAGGATAAGGGAAGTATAGCAAAAGGAAACGAATAAAGAATCAACAATAGGTTAATTCCAGATGAATGAATACTTAAGGTTTTCTTAAGTCTCCATAGGGGGAAATGGGCGGGAATTTCCCCATTGGGAACAAAGATTGCTGGGCTGGGCGGGGGGATTGGCAGATCAGCTTCGTATCTTTATTTGATTTGACCCGGCGGGCCAAAGATGATACTATAAGCATATCTATATAAAAGAAGAAAGCGAAGGTGACAGGCTGCCCATGCTGCAAGAGCGAAATGAAAAATCCACCACAAAAGGGAGGGACCTGCTGCTGGTCATCGGTTTGATACTGTTGGCCATCCTGATGCGGCTGATCATGAACGCCGCGTCTAACTATGCTTGGGGCGGGTTCGTTCAGCTGGGGGCCTTTGTATTGTTGATCGCGGCGGCATTTCTGCTATATAAAAAGAGGCTGTCCTCCTATCGCTATACCCTCTATTATAAAGACCCGCCTGCGGACGCCTTGGATGCATATGGCGAACCGTTACGCAACCCCTATCCCACCGGCACCTTGGTGGCGGAACGGATGCTGGGGGATAAGGTCAAGAGCGCCGAGGTGATCCTGCCAGGGGAGATGCGGGCTTTGGTAAAACCAGGGGCGGGAAGCATTGGGATTATATCCCAGGAGACGGATCGAGCCAAGGGGAAATGCCATAAGGCGGTGCTTACTGTAAATTCCCAGGCCACGGCCCATCGCCTGTTTTTTGCACAGGGGGGGAACCTGTATCAGCTGGTATTCCATCCTTCTGAAGAAATGGTGCGGCTGCTGGATGCCATCATCGCAGCTGTGGAGGAAGCATGAACCGACAGCGTAGATACGGCAGGACTTTGCCGGAGGCATTGGGCGAATACACCCGCCGGGACCCAGCCCGGTTCCATATGCCGGGGCACAAGGGGCAGGACATACCCTATGGGAACCGGCTTACAGGCTGGGATGTAACGGAATTGGACGGCACAGATAACCTGGCTAACCCTGCTGGGGTGATCGCCGTAACGGAGGGGGCTTACCGGGATGCTTATGGCGCCCGGGCCAGCATGTTGCTGGTGGGCGGGTCCACCTCGGGGCTGCTTACCATGTCCCTTGCCCTGGGCAGAGGACGCCGGGTATTGTTGGGGCGGGATAGCCATAAGAGCGCTTTGGCTGCCCTGGCGTTGGCAGATCATGATGCCCGGTTCCTCCTACCGGAGGTGAATCCCACGGAAGGGTTGGCGGGCATGCTGACGCCAAGACAGGTGGAGGAGGCCCTGCAAGCCCAGCCGGCGGATGCGGTGCTGCTCACCAGCCCCAACTATTACGGGTTTTGCGCGGATGTGGAGGGCATCGCGGACGTGGCCCACGCCTATGGGGCGCTGTTGCTGGTGGATGCCGCCCACGGCGCCCATTTCCCCTTTTCCCCGGAGCTGCCGGAGTTCCCAGCCAAAAAGGTGGACCTGTGGTGCGTCAGCGTCCATAAGACCATGGCTGCCTTTACCCAAAGCGCGGTATTGCATGTGGGCAAGCATTGCCCCATGGACCCGGAGCGGGTACGTCGGATGCGCAATATGGTGCAGACCACCAGCCCCAGCTATCTATTGATGTCCAGCCTGGATCGGGCGCTGTATGTGGCCACGAAAATAGGCTATCAGCGGCATATGGAACGGGTGGAGGCGCTGCGGGCCAGGATCGGCCGGATCAACGGCCTTCGGGTATTGGATCGGGATAGCCTGGGCTATGGGGCTGTGGATATGGATCTGACCCGGGTGGTGATCGATGTGACGGAACGGGGGATCGACGGGCCTCAGGCATATGAATGTTTGGTCAACAGCGGAATCGTATGCGAAATGTGCGACGCCTATCGTGTGGTGCTGATCACCACGCCCCAGGACCCGGACGAATGGTATGACCGGCTGATCGATGGCCTGACCCATCTGCCCTATGGGGTGAGCCGGCTCCATAAGGAGCCGCCCTACATTGCCATGGGCCGGCAGGTTTGCTCCTTGGGGGAGGCCATGCTGGGTCCCACGGAACGGATCCCCCTGGCAGGAGCTGTGGGCAGGGTGGCAGCGGTGGCTGCGGGGGTCTATCCCCCGGGGTTGGCTTGCCTGGTGCCTGGCGAGGAGATCCAGGGAGACGCCGCAGCGTATCTATTGCAACAGCAGGCCAAAGGCTTTGCCCTCTTTGGGGTAGAGGAAGGGCGTATTAGTTGCATAAAGGAAGATTAAGGAATATAATAAGAATAGAACATGAAATATTCTGCCATTTTATTCGACTTCGACGGCACGCTTTTGGAAAGCGGCCCCTGCATCATCCGCACCTTGCGCCGCACCCTGCGGGAGCTGGGGTTCGACCAGCTGGCTGCATGGAGCGACGGGCAGCTGCGGCCCATGGTGGGCCCGCCGCTGCGCGAGGGATTTTCCGCCTACATGGGATTGCCCGAGGAATATGTGGATCGGGCCATACAGGTCTATCGGTCCCATGCGGACGACCCAGCCGTGCTATCCCTTTTGCGGCCCTATCCGGGTATACCGGACATGCTGCGCACCCTGCGGAAAAAGGGGTGTAAGCTGGCCATCGCCACGGCCAAGCACAACAGCGTATCCACCCTGCACCTGAAGCAGGCGGGGCTGGACCAGCTGGTGGATTACCTGAGCGCCACAAAGACCGACCAGGGCTGCGATAAGGCCCAGCTGATCCGGGAGGCGCTGGCAGCCTTGGGAGCGAGCCCGTCAGAGGCGGTAATGGTAGGAGATCGGCTCTACGATATGGACGCCGCCCGCCAGGTGGGAATACCGGGCATTGGCGTACTATATGGCTATGGAAGCCGGAAAGAACTGGAAGCCCACGGGGCATCCTGCATTGTGGAGAGCGTGGAGCAGCTCCAGCGGCTGCTCACAGAACAGGAGGATTTATGAAACTCATTTTTGCCATCGTCCAGAATGACGATTCAAAACGTTTGATCCGGGAACTTGTGAAGCACCATATCAGCGTCACCCGTATATCCTCCACCGGCGGCTTTCTCCATGGGGGTAACAGCACCCTGATGATCGGCGTGGAAAAGGAAAAGCTGGAGGAGACCCTGGATATCATCCGGGGGAAATCCAGCGTACGCAAAGAGTATATGGTCATTCCCACCTCGCTGCCTGGGTATGTGGATAATTCGCCCACCCCGGTGCAGGTGACCCTGGGGGGCGCCACGGTATTTGTGGTGGATGTGGAAGCCAACTACCGGTTCTGACCGATGCCCAACCAGGTGCCGACCCCGGGCCAACAGGCGGCCCGGCGGCTATTGGCCGCCGTACAGGGCGGGAGGTTTCCCCATGCCTGCTTTGTAGCTTGCCCGGACAGCGCCTACGGGGAGGCCCTGTGCCGGCAGGCAGCGGCTTTATGGTGCGTGGGTCAACCTGCGCCGGACAGGCTGCTGACTTGGCCAGACTATACGGAGCTGGGGGAGGCTGCCATCCCGGTGGATCAGATCCGGGAGCTTACAGCCGCCCTACAAAAGCGGCCCTTTATGGCGGGAAAGCGTTGCGTATATATCCGCAACGCCCACGCTATGAGCGAGATTGTGCAAAATGCCTTGCTCAAGACCTTGGAGGAACCCCCGGCAGACGTGCTGTTTTTGCTCAGCGGCAATGAGAATGGCCTTTTGCCCACTATCCGCTCCCGGTGCGTCCGGTTTTTATATCCCGGACCCACCCTGGGGGAGATTCAGGCGCGCCTGGAAGAAAGCGGGGCGCCTAAAAAGGATGCGGCGTTGTATGCGGCTTGGGGGGGCACATGGAGCCGTGCCAAACGGCTGTTTGACCAGCCGGATTATCGAAGCCTACGGCAGGAAGCCCAGAGCCTTCTTAAAGCTCTGCTTTCGGGCGGCCTTCCCCTGGACCGGTTAGGGGAGATCTCCAAGGAGGGTGAGGAAGCCGCCATGTTTATGCTATCCCTGCTGCGGGATATACTGGATTATAAACAGGGCTTGCCGCCGGCGGAGAACCCGGAACAGGAACAGGAGATCGCCAGGCTTGCCGGCAGGCTGGACAACCGGCAGATCACGGCCCTGATCCAGCTGCTGGCGGAGGGCCTGGAACGGCTGGCTTCCCATGCCTCCACCCAGGCGTCCTTCACCAGCCTTTTTACACAAATAGCAGAGGAGATCGCGTAATACAGAATGAAAACCGTAATCGGCGTAAAATTTAGAGGCGGCAGCAAGGTCTATTACTTTGACCCTGGCGATTTGGAAATACAGACGGGAGATGGGGTCATCGTGGAGACCGCCCGGGGGGTGGAATTTGGGGATGTGGCCCAAGGTCCCCACCAGGTGGAGGAGGATAAGATCCTGGCGCCCCTTAAAACCGTGCAGCGGGTGGCCACCCCCCGGGACCGGGAAATGCGGGACCAGAACGCGGCCAAGGAAAAAGGGGCGTACCAGCTGTGCCTGCAAAAGATACAGGAGCGGGGGCTGGAAATGAAGCTGGTGGATGTGGAATACAGCTTCAACGGCTCCAAGGTGGTGTTTTACTTTACCGCGGACGGCCGGGTGGACTTCCGGGAGCTGGTCAAGGACCTGGCCGGGGTGTTCAAGACCCGGATCGAGCTGCGGCAGATCGGCGTGCGGGATGAGGCCAAGATGCTGGGCGGCTTGGGCAGCTGCGGCCGGCCGGTATGCTGCAAAGCCTTTTTGTCGGATTTCCAGCCGGTATCCATCAAGATGGCCAAGGAGCAGAGCCTGTCCCTGTCCCCCACCAAGATCTCCGGCATTTGCGGCAGGCTCATGTGCTGCCTCAAATACGAGCAGGATTGCTATGAGACCATGCGCAAGCAAATGCCCAAGGTGGGCAAGGAGGTATTTACACCGGAGGGCATAGCCGGCACGGTGGTGGAAAACAACATCCTGACGGAAAAGACCAAGGTGAAGTTCGTGCTGCCGGACGGCAGCATCGATATGCGGGAATATCCCTTCCGGGAGCTGGGCATGGCGGGGGCAGCCCAAAAGCCGCCCCGGGAGCAAAAGGAAGCCCCCCGGCCCAAGCCCGAACGGCCCAAGCGGAGCCAGGAGGGGGAAGCCGCGCCGGAGGCCGAACCGGAGGCCAAGGAAAAGGCCCCGGCTTCAGCGGGGGAACGGCCGAAATCCCGGCGGCGGCGGCGGGGCCCCCGGTCCCACAAGGAGGACCGGCCCCATAAGGCGAACCCGGCCGGCGGCGGAGGGGAAAGCGCCCCGGCAGCGGACAAAATGCAGCCTTGACAATCCCATATTCCGTGTTACAATGTAAGATGAAAATACAAGGAGGTATACGTTCATGGCATACATTATCAGCGACGAGTGCATCAGCTGCGGCGCTTGCGAAGCCGCTTGCCCCGTCAGCGCCATTTCCCAGGGCGCGGATCGGTATGAGATCGACGCCAGCGCGTGCATCGAGTGTGGCGCTTGTGCCAGCACCTGCCCGGTGGGCGCTCCCCAGCCCGAATAATCTTTGCACGTCATTACTTTTTATTGGATGTTAAAGGGCCCGTCCATTGGAAGGGTCCTTTATTTTGGCTTGGCGGTATGCCGGCATACCCTTTCCCGCCGCCATCATTATAGAATGCGAAAAGGAAACATGCGCACATGGAAAAACAACAACCCGTAGAGAATAAAATGGGCGTAGAACCCATCCGTTCCCTGGTATTGAAGATGTCCTTTCCCATGATGGTGTCCATGCTGATGCAGGCTATGTATAATATCGTGGATAGCATTTTCGTATCCCGTATCAGCGAAAACGCCCTCACCGCCGTATCCCTGGTATTCCCCTATCAAATGCTGATCGTGGCGGTGGCCGTAGGCACCGGCGTGGGCGTCAATTCCCTGGTGGCCCGTCGCCTGGGGGAAAAACGCCAGGAGGACGCCAACCGGGCTGCTGCCCATGGAGAATTCCTGTCCCTGCTCAGCGGCGCGGCCTTTGGGCTGCTGTTCGCCCTGTTTACGCCCCAGCTGATCGCTGTGTTTAACCCGGATGCGGAGATCTATGACTATGCCTGCACCTACTTATATTACGTAGGGGTGCCCTGCATTTTCCTCATTTTCCAGTGCATGTTTGAAAAGGTCCTGCAGGCGACCGGGGATACCTTCCACGCCATGCTTTCCCAGCTTACCGGCGCCATTTTCAACATCGTCTTCGATCCCATCCTCATTTTCGGCCTGCTGGGCTTCCCAAGGCTGGGGGTGGCGGGCGCCGCCATCGCCACGGTGCTGGGCCAGCTGCTGGGCATGCTGGTGGGCATGTATTACCTGCATAAGGACAACGGCCTTATCCAGGTGAAGCTCCGGGGCTTCCGGCCCCAGCGCCAGTTTATCAGCGAGATCTACCGGGTAGGCCTGCCCAGCATCGTCATGCAGGCCATCGGCTCGGTGACCAACTTTGGCATGAACAAGATCCTCATCGCCTTTACGCCCACCGCCGTCAGCGTATTGGGGGTATATTTCAAGCTGCAATCCTTTGTATTCATGCCGGTATTCGGCCTCAACAGCGGGACTATGCCCATCATGAGCTACAACTACGGCGCCCGGAACCGGAAACGGGTGGAGGAAGCCCTGCGCTGCGGCTGCCTGTATGCGGTGGCCATTATGAGCGTAGGTACCGTGCTATTCCAGATCTTTGCAGAGCAGTTCCTGCTGCTCTTTGACGCCTCCGCCTTTATGCTGGAGATCGGCGTGCCCGCCTTGCGGATCATCAGCTGGTGCTTCCCAGTGGCGGCGGTGAGCATCATGTTCTCCACCCTGTTCCAGGCTATTGGCAACGGCAAGCTGAGCCTGTTCGTATCCGCCTGCCGGCAGCTGGCGGTGATCCTACCGGTGGCCTATTTCCTCTCCCAGGCCTTTGGCCTCAAGGCCACCTGGTGGGCTTACCCCATTGCGGAAGCCATCTCTATGGCCGTCAGCGCCCTGTTGTTGGTGCGTACCCTGCGCACCCAGATCGCCACCCTGGACGCTGCCATATAAGCCGCCGCGCCCATGCAAAAGGGGCCGCCCTGGCCCGTCCCATACGGACGGCCAAGCGGCCCTTTTTTTGTTAACGAAACCTTGCTTTTTACAGGGCGGCGGCGATCTGGGCAGCCAGCCGGGCGTTGTTGTATACCAGGGCGATGTTGCTTTCCAGGCTCTTGCCGCCGGTGATGTCCTTGATCCTGCCCAGCAGGAAGGGGGTGATGGCCTTGCCATGGATGCCTTGGCGGTTTGCCTCCTCCACGGCGTCCTGGATCACCTGGTTGATATAGGCGGGATCCATGCTGTCCGTTTCCGGGATGGGGTTCACGATCAGGGAACCATTGCCCATGCCCAGGGCAAAGCTGGCCCGCAGGGCAGCGGCCACCTCCTCGGGGGTATCCATGCGGCAATCCACCTGGAAGCCGCTGGTGCGGGTATAGAAGGCGGGCAGCTCCAGGGTCTGGTAGCCGTATACGGGCACGCCCTTGGTCTCCAGATATTCCAGGGTCAGGCCCAGGTCCAGGATGCTTTTGGCCCCGGCGCAAACCACGGCCACAGGGGTACGGCCCAGCTCCTCCAGGTCGGCGGAGATGTCCATGGTGGTTTCCGCGCCCCGGTGTACGCCGCCAATGCCGCCGGTGGCAAACACCCGCACCCCCGCCATATGGGCCAGGATCATGGTGGCGGCCACGGTGGTGGCGCCGTCCTGGCCGGAAGCCACCAGCCGGGCGATGTCCCGGCGGCTGGCCTTGGTGACAGCCTGGCCGGCCTTGCCCAGGTACTCCAGCTGCTCCGGCTCCAGCCCTACGCACAGCTTTCCACCCAGGATGGCGCAGGTGGCGGGCACGGCGCCGTTTTCCCGGATGATGGCCTCGCAGGTCTTGGCGGTCTCCACATTTTGGGGATATGGCATGCCGTGGGAAATGATGGTGCTTTCCAGGGCCACCACGGGCTTGTTTTCCGCCAGGGCGGCGGCTACTTCATTGGATAACTTCAGATACGGGTTCATAGGGAATATCCTCCATTCATGGGTAAATTGATAACGATGGGTTTCACGCCTGCAGCAGGCTGGGGGAAAGCTGGGGGCTTACGGCCCTGGGGCTTTGCAGGGTCAGGGCTGCCACCCGGCAGGCGAAGCGGGCGATGGTTTCCATATCCCAGCCCAGGACGCAGCCCGCCGCAATGGCGGCGGTGGCGCTGTCCCCGGCGCCGGTGGCGTTGCATAGGGTCAGCGCCCGGGAGGGCAGCATCCCGGCCTGGCCTTGGCCGCAATAGTACAACCCCGAGGCACCTGCGGATACGAACGCCCGCTGGACCCCCATTTGGCACAGGACTGCGGCGGCCTTTGCCGGGTCGCTTTCCCCGGTGAGCCGGGCCGCCTCCATCCGGTTGGGCTTGATGGCGGCCAATTGGGGCAGCAGGGGAAGGAGCCGTTCCGCCTTCTGGGCGGAGACGGGGTCCGCGACGAGGGGGCCTGTTGCCTGCCGGGCGGCGGCCTCCAATACGGGCCCGGGTAGGTTGGCGTCCAACACCACCCCGTCAAAGGCGGGGAGGGCGTCCAAGGGCAGCTGGCCCACGGACAGGGATTCGCAAAGGGCCATATCGTTTACCGCCGCATACATATCCCCCCGGCCGTCCATGAGGCAAAGGTACACGCTGGAGGCCATGGGCAGGGAGGGGGCGAGGCTGAGGCCGATGCCGTCCTGCATACAGGCCTGGCGCAAAAGGGTGGCGAAGCCGTCGTTGCCCAGGGGGGCCATCAGCTCCACCTGAAAGCCCATGCGGGCTAGATTTTCCGCTATGTTGCGGCCCACGCCTCCCGGGGTCATGCGGACGGTACCCGGGTTGGAATCCCCGGGGCATAGGGATGCGTGAGGCGCGCCGGTAATATCCATATTCATGCCGCCCAGCACGCAGATCCGGTTTTTCATGGGGCATTCCTCCCTTTGGCAAATGGCAATAGTCATTATACCATAGACTGTGGTAAAATACAGGTGAAACCCGCAAACACATGGAAAAAATACAAGATCCCTTGGCCTTTTCGGCTGAAAGCCAATCAGGCAAGGGGAAAAGAGGTGCGCATGAAAAGTAAAGCTTGCTGGAAAAGCCTGGGCTTAGTCAGCCTATATACGGTAGGATACCTGGTTTTGCAGATCCTGGTGACCACCGCCGCCGGGGCAGTGATCGGCATCCTGGTGGCAGGGGAGGGGACGGCTACGCTGGAGACCTTGCAGCAGACCGTTACCCAAAGGCTGTTGCAAGCCCAGACCTATATTTCCCTGATCACCAACGTGTTGGCCATCGGCATTTTATTGGGCGTCAGCGCCCTGGGGAAAAAGCCCTTTGCCCAGGCCCTGGGCCTGACCTCGCTGTCCCATACCTTGGCGGTCCGGTGCGTGGCCCTGGGCATGGCCCTGGGTACGGCCATATCCCTGCTGCTGGGCTTTTTACCGGAGCAGCTGCTTTCGGACTATGCCGCCCAGTCGGAGGCCCTATTGGTTGGCCCCCTGTGGCTTCGGGTGCTGTCCATTGCCATCCTGGCCCCCCTGCTGGAGGAGATGCTTTTCCGGGGCCTGATCTATGATACCCTGCGCAAGGCCATGTCCCGGCCCTGGGCCGTCGCCATCAGTTCCCTGCTCTTCGGCCTGCTCCACGGCCACCCGGTGTGGATCGCTTACGCGGCCCTGCTGGGGGCGGTGATGTGCCTGGTGCGGGACGCCTGCGACTCCCTGTGGGCTTCGGTGGCCTTTCACATGGCGGTGAACGCGATGGGCTCCTTCCTGCTGCCCAACGCCCCCTGGGCCTATAACCTGCTGGTGCTGGCCCTGGCCCTTGGGGCCAGCGTATGGCTCTGGCGGGACCTGGGGCTGGGGAAAAAGGACAGGCGCGGATAAGGCGGGATAAACGGCGGGGCGCGGCACAGGCCACGCCCCCTCTGTTTACAATTTGTTCATACACAATGGTGAAAATTATGGTATGATAAATAAAACGAATATGAAATTTATAGAAAGAAAGGAGCGGATTGCCAGCCTCGCTTACCGGCCCCCAATGCCCTTGTTCGGACCCACTGAAAGGAGACCGCGATGAAGCTTGGCATCCTCTATCTGCTTTACTTCCTGCTGTTCCTGGTGGATTGCTATGCAACGCGGATCAGCCTATATAGCTCCATTGGCGAGGGGTATGGCCTGGCGGCCAGCCTTTCCCATGTCCTGGGGGCTTGCCTGCTCTACTGGAGCCAACGGGACGCCCGGGCGGCGGGCCTGCCCGTTCTGCTTCAGGGGTTTTATCTGGCCTTTGTCCTGTTCGGCATCCTGGGGTCGAGGCTCCTATTTTCCCGCTCGCATCTAGAGGGCGTGCTGCTCCTATTCCAAGGGAAAGACATATTGCCCACGTTCCTCCTGCAGCTGGCCCTGGGTACGGCGCAGCTGGCCCTGCTGTGGACCCGCTGCCGGGCCATGGAAAAGGCAGGGCAGGAGCTGTAGGGCTGTATCGCCCTGGGGCCCGGCGGGCAAGGCTGCAAAAATAACAGGGCGGAGCCGATCGGCTCCGCCCTCAGCCTGTCGAAAAACCCCCGGGGGTTCGGGGGCCGCAGCCCCCGGAGGCTTTGATCGGATTTGGCGACATGCGCGTCAAATCCGCAAAAAGCCTTGCGTAGCAAGGGTTTCCTTGCATAGCTCCCTGGCCGCGCCGTAGGCGCAAGGGAGCTATGAACACCTCGAAAAAGTGGCGCAAGCCACTTTTTCGACAGCCAAAGGGCGGAGCCGATCGGCTCCGCCCTGTTTTGCTGGATGGAAGGAGGAAGCTTACTCCGCGTCCACCTTGGCCATGTGGCTGACCAGATCCAGGATCTTGTTGGAATAACCCCACTCGTTGTCATACCAGGCAACCAGCTTGACGAAATGATCGTTGAGGCTGATGCCGGCGTCGGCGTCGAAGATGGAGGTATGAGGATCGGTGATGAAGTCGGAGGAGACCACCTTGTCCTCGGTGTACTCGATGATGCCCTTAAACTGCTCGCTCTCGCTGGCGGCCTTCATGGCGGCCTTGATCTGGGCATAGGTGGCGGGCTTCTCCAGCCGGCAGGTCAGGTCCACAACGGAAACGTCCGCAGTGGGTACCCGGAAGGCCATGCCGGTGAGCTTGCCGTTGAGCTCGGGGATAACCTTACCAACAGCCTTGGCAGCGCCGGTGGAGCTGGGGATGATGTTGAACGCCGCGCCGCGGCCGCCGCGCCAATCCTTCTTGGAGGGGCCGTCCACGGTCTTCTGGGTGGCGGTGGTGGCGTGTACGGTGGTCATGAGGCCCTCGACGATGCCGAAGTTGTCATGGATGACCTTGGCAAGAGGCGCAAGGCAGTTGGTGGTGCAGGAAGCGTTGGACACCACGGTCATATCCTTGGTGTACTTGTCCTGGTTGACGCCCATCACGAACATGGGGGCGTCGGAACTGGGAGCGGAGATGACCACCTTCTTGGCGCCGCCCTTGAAGTGGGCGCTGGCCTTTTCCACGGTGGTGTTGATGCCGGTGGACTCAATGATGTATTCGGCGCCGCACTCGCTCCAGGGGATATCGCAGGCGTTCATCTGGGCATAGATGGCGATGGGCTTGCCATTGACCACCAGCTTGCCGTCCTTGGCCTCCGCAGTGCCTTCAAAGCGGCCATGTACGGTATCATACTTGAGCATGTATACCATATAGTCGGGATCGATAAAAGGATCGTTGATGCCTACGACCTCGATGTTGGGGTTGTTGACGCTGGCCCGGAAAGCCAAACGACCGATACGACCAAAACCGTTGATACCTACTTTAACTGCCATGTTACATGATCCTCCGTTTCTAACTTTTCTTGAAAACTGAATATATTTTAGGCCATAACAGCCCATTGACACATCCTTAACCAATGGATATAATATTGCATTTTTGGCCAAGATGCAATACGTTTAGTTGAAAATTTCATATTCTGTTGCAATTCCCCTTTTCCATAACCACAGGTTATGCCATTGTAAGGATGAAGTCGCACTTTTCCGGTATATTTAAGCTGGAAAAGTAAGCGTTTTCCATGGGGATCCATTCTTCGGTAGCCCGTTGGAACCTGGGGGCGTCATAGCGGGCCTGGAGCCTGGCCCGTTGGACGGCGGGGTCCACCTGCAAAAAGACGGCCAGGTCATAATAGGGCCCAAAGCTGGGGTGCAGGCAATAGCTGCCCTCCAAGATGGACACCGGCGTAAAGGGAAGATGCCGGGGAGGCAGCAGCCGGTTGTTTTTGCAATCAAAGGAGCGGGTATAAATATCCCGATCCTCTTCCAGGGGATGGATGATCTCCTGAAGGAAGCGGGCTACGTCCAGGTTGACCCCTGCCAGCTGGCCGGGGTCATGGCGATGGCCGGGCCGGGGAAAATAATCGTCCCCGTGGAGAACCCGGGCCCCATACCGATCCGCCAGCAGGCCCGCCAGGGTGGTTTTGCCGGCGCCGCTTTGGCCGTCGATGGCGATCACCACCCTGCCCCTACTTTTCAGCAGCCCGTCGATCCGGGCAAAAACGTCGTTGCCCTGTTCCATTATATCAGGTTCTCCGGATTCAGCCCGCTGAGGCTGGGCAATACAAACCGGCCGTCTTTACGGATCAACACCCCGTCAAAATACATTTCGCCTCCTCCCATCTCCGGGGTTTGGATGCACACCAGATCCCAGTGGATGGAGGATTTGTTGCCGTTGCTGCATTCGTCGTAGCAGGAACCCGGGGTGAAATGGAAGCTGCCGGCGATCTTCTCGTCAAAGAGGGTATCCTTCATGGGGAAGGTGATGAAGGGGTTGACGCCAATGGCAAATTCCCCCACATACCGGGCCCCAGCATCCCGGTCAAATACCTGGTTGATCCGCTGGGTGTCGTTGCAGGTGGCTTCCACGATCTTGCCTTCCCGGAAGGTGAGGGTGATGTTTTCATAGGTGAAGCCTTCCAGCACGGAAGGGGTATTGTACCGGATGGTCCCCTCGATGCTGCCCTGGACCGGCGCGGTATAGATCTCCCCGTCGGGGATGTTCATGTGCCCTGCACACTTGATGGCCGGGATCCCCTTGATGGAGAAGCGCAGGTCCGTGCCCGGGCCGATGATATGGACCTGATCCGTACGATCCATGAGCGCCTTTAAGGCGTCCATAGCCTTGTCCATCTTGGAATAATCCAGGTTGCATACCCGGAAATAATAATCCTCAAAGGCAGCGGTGCTCATATTAGCCTGCTGGGCCATGCCCGGGGTGGGGTAGCGAAGCACCACCCATTTGGTCTTGGGTACCCGGATCTTGCTGTGGACAGGCTCGTTGTACAAATGGGCGGATAAGGCCAGCTTTTCCGGAGGCACGTCCGCCATCTCGCTGCTATTTTCCCCGCCCCGCACGCCGATATAGGCTTGCATTTGCTCCATCAGCGCGCCGTCGATTTGGGCGCGAAGATTTAGCTGCGCTTCGGTAGCGCCCAAAGTAAGCTCCCGGGTCACATCTGGGCGGTTGAGCCATACAAAGGGCACGCCGCCGGCGGCATAGGCTTCCCGTACCAGGGCGCGGACCAATTCCTGCACTTCGCCAATGCCTTCAATCAGCACCTTTTCCCCTGGCTGGATGTGACAGGAAAAGGTGATCAAGTTGTGGGCCAGCTGTTGAATACGAGGGTCGGTCATAGTAATACAATATCCTCCTTACGATATGATGCAAAATAGGGCCATTAAGGCTCCTGCCGGGTATCTTCCCGTATGATATAAAGCGGGCGGCCCCGCACTTCGTCGTAGATCCGGTTTAGGTAGGCCCCCTGGATGCCCTGGGCCACCATAATGATAGCCTGGAGGATCGCCAGGATGCACACGGCCTTCAACCAGGCGGCGCCCCCCCAGATGCCGGCGGCGATCAGCCCGAGAACGGCCGCTGCGCCCACCAGCAAGCCCAGATAGCCGATCATGGTCAAAGGCCGCCCGGAAAACCCCAAGATGCCCGCCATGGCCAGCTTGAGCATTTTTTTGAAGGAATACTTGGAGCTGCCCGCCTTGCGTTCATGGCGCACATAGGGGACGGGCACGGCATGGTAGCCCATCCAGGCGCTCATGCCCCGGAGGAACCGGTCGTGCTCCCGCATCCGCAAAAAATCGTCCGCCACCATCCGGTCGATCAGGCGGAAATCCCCGGTATCCAAGGGGATGGGGCAGGCGCTCATGCTGTGGAGCAGCCGGTAATAGCACCAGGCGGTAAACCGCTTGAAGATGGTCTCCCCTTCCCGGCGGATCCGCTGCCCATAGGCAATATCCGCTCCCTGCTCCCAGGCGGCCACCAGCTCGCCGATCACCGCAGGGGGGTCCTGTAGGTCGATGTCGATGATGATCAGGGCGTCGCCCCGGGCTACGTCCATGCCGGCGGTGACTGCCAGCTGGTGGCCAAAGTTGCGGGAGAGGCGCATGGCCCGCACCTGGGGATGGCGCTGGGCCAGGGCGCGGAGGGCAGGCCAGGTGCCGTCCCGGCTGCCATCGTCCACATAAATGATCTCGTAATCATAGGGCAACGCGGCCATGGCGGCGTCCATTTGGGCAAAGGATTCCGCCAGCACCGCCTCTTCGTTGAAAGCGGGGATAATCAGGGATAGGGTCTTTTTCATAGGGATACGCCTCCTTCTATTCCGGTGGTGCGCCCGGGCCCCGGGGGAAAAGCCTGCAAGGGTCCAATACCTGCCATTCCCTTGTAAACCTGGGGAAAATACCCACGTACACATTATACCCCTTTCCCTTAGTATCTACAATTCTTATATCCAAATACGCCGAAGACGGGGTATAATAAATACAGACTAAATTTGCCGCAATATGGCGGCTGCAAAGGAGATAAAATACCATGCCATTTGTAACCAGCACCGAAATGTTCAAAAAGGCCTATGAAGGCGGTTATGCCATTGGCGCTTTTAACGTGAACAACATGGAGATCATCCAAGGTATCACCGAGGCCGCCAAGGAGCAAAACGCCCCCCTGATCCTCCAGGTCTCCAGCGGCGCCCGGAAATATGCCAACCATACCTACCTGCTCAAGCTGGTGGAAGCCGCCATCATCGAGACAGACCTGCCCATCTGCCTGCACCTGGATCATGGGGATACCTTTGAACTGTGCAAGAGCTGCATTGACGGCGGCTTCACCTCCGTGATGATCGATGGCAGCCACCATGCCTATGAGGATAACGTGGCCCTGACCAAAAAGGTCGTGGAATACGCCCATGACCATGGCGTGGTGGTAGAAGGCGAGTTGGGCCGCCTGGAAGGCGTAGAGGACGATGTGAAGGTAGCCGCCGGCGAGGGCAGCTATACCGATCCGGACCAGGTGCAGGATTTCGTCTCCCGTACCGGCGTAGATTCCCTGGCCATTGCCATTGGCACCAGCCACGGCGCTTATAAATTCAAGCCCGGCACCAAGCCCCAGCTCCGCTTCGACATCCTGGAAGAGGTGGAAAAGCGGCTGCCCGGGTTCCCCATCGTGCTCCATGGCGCCTCTAGCGTCATCCCCGAATTTGTGGAGATGATCAACACCTACGGCGGCAAAATGCCCGATGCCATCGGCGTGCCCGAGGATATGCTTCGCAAGGCCGCTTCCATGGCCGTGTGCAAGATCAATATCGACAGCGACCTGCGCCTTGCCATGACCGGCACCATCCGTAAGTACTTTGCCGAGCACCCCGATCATTTCGATCCCCGGCAGTACCTGAAGCCTGCCCGCCAGGCCATCAAGGACATGGTGACCCACAAGATCGTCAACGTGCTGGGCTGCAACGGCAAAGCTTAATGTGATGGAAGATACCTACGAAAATGTTTTGACCCTCACGGATGAAGAGGGCAACGATGTGGACTTTGAGGTGCTGGACGTGGTGCCCTATGAAGGGTGTGAATACGCAGTGCTGCTGCCGGTGGACGATGATCCCGATTCCCCGGAAGCGGTGATCCTAGAGCTGCTGCCTTCCGCTGAGGATGCGGAGGAGGACGTGCTCCAGGGGGTGGAGGATGAAGCCATCCTGGAAGCGGTGTTCAGCCTGTTTATGGAGCGGAACAGGGATGCATTTCAGTTCGAACAATAAACGTTTATATCTAAAATAACATTGCCGGGGAAATTTCCCCGGCAATGGTTTTTTCTGGCGGTAGAATGGCAGGTCCGGCGTCTGGCCGGCGGGGGGGGCGGCGGTGTTT
>OJPZ01000532.1_pt1 | contig 18296 bp, 20 predicted proteins | sample 1598611 | NCBI WGS metagenome assembly OJPZ01 (sample SAMN03922494, study PRJEB24848) | human gut metagenome | isolation source: stool sample | host: Homo sapiens | place: Germany | collected 2011-11
GTGCGCGCCCGCCGCCCCCCCGGGCCCCAGCGGTTTTTTCACAGGCAGTCGCAGCCGCAAGGGCAACGATGGCGCAGGAGGCCGCGCCCCCCAAAGGGGCGCGGCCTCCTATGAAATGCCGGCATTCGCCCCAGCTACGGATTAAGCGATGCCGAAAATAGCCTCCGCATTTTTATGTAAGATCAGTGCGCGTTCTTCCTGGGTCAAGGGCAGCCGCTGGAAATGGGCCAGCTCCACCACCGGGGACCACATGGGGTAATCCGTACCGAACATCACCCGGTCCGCCCCATAGAGACGGATCAGCTCCACCACCTCTGCATCCGGCAGGGCGAACATGGTGGAGGAACAATCCACATAAAAATTGGGGATGCCGTGAAGCTGGGCCGCGGCCTCCTGCCAGATGGAATAGCCGCCGAAGTGGGCGCCGATCACCGTCAGGCCGGGAAAGTCCCGCAGCACCGGCAACAGGCGGTTGGGGTTGGAAAAGTCGAACCGATTGTCCCCGGTATGGAGCAGGATGGGAATCTTCCCCTGGCAGGACTCGTAGATGATCCTGCAGCGAGGATCGTCCAAGGGGAAATGTTGGATGTCGGGGTGCAGCTTGATGCCCTTGAGGCCCAACTCCAGGGCATGGGCGATATCCCCGGCCATATCCTTGCTATCCGGATGCAAGGTCCCCAGGCCGGTGAGCTTTTGGGGAAAAGCCGCCACCTCTTTGGCGATGAACTCGTTGATGGAATGGACCTGCTCCGGCTTTGTGGCCACCGACTGCACCACAAAATGGTCGATGCCCGCCTGCCGGCCCTCCTGGAGCAGGGTGCCCAGGGTGCCGTCGCAGGTGGCAGGCAGGCCGTCGTAAAAGTTGCCGGTGCTGGCGGCCGCTTTGCGGGCGATGGCATCGGGATATATATGACAATGGGCGTCAATGATCTGGTACAAGGGTATCACCTCGGCAAAATTCTGTTCTACATTATAAAATTTTCCACAAATCCCGTCAACGGCAAAATCCGTTCCCCCGCTTCCGCTCCCGGGCTGAAAATACAAAGATCCGCCGCCCAAGGGGGCAGCGGATCTCGTTTATTTATGGTTTAGATGTGTGTTTCGTTTCGGCTTAATACATGCCGCCCATTCCGCCGCCAGCCGGGGGCATGGGAGGTTCGGGCGCCGGGATATCGCACACCAGGCTCTCGGTGGTGAGCACCATAGCGGCGATGGAAGCCGCGTTTTGCAGGGCGCTACGGGTCACCTTGGTGGGATCCATGATGCCCTTTTCCGCCATCATGCCGTACTCGTCCCGCTTGGCGTCGTAGCCATAGCCCTTCTTGTCGGCCTTCTTGATGTTTTCCACAATGACGCTGCCCTCCAGGCCCGCGTTGGCCGCGATCTGCCGGATGGGCTCTTCCAGGGCCCGCAGCACGATGTTCACGCCGGTCTTCTCGTCGCCTTCGGTCTTTTCACGCAGGGCGGCCACATCGTCCAGCACGTTCACCAGGGCTACGCCGCCGCCGGGGACCATGCCTTCTTCCACAGCCGCGCGGGTGGCGTTGAGGGCGTCCTCGATGCGCAGCTTGGCTTCCTTCATCTCCACCTCGGTGGCAGCGCCCACGGCGATCACCGCTACGCCGCCGGAGAGCTTGGCCAGCCGCTCCTGGAGCTTCTCCTTATCGTAGTCGGAAGTGGTCTCCTCGATCTGGGCCTTGATGGAGCTGATCCGGGCGCGGATCTCAGAGGGATCGCCAGCGCCTTCCACGATGGTGGTGTTCTCCTTATCCACCTTGACCTGCCGGGCCCGGCCCAGCATATCCATGGTGGTATCCTTCAGGGTCATGCCCAGCTCCTCGCTGACCACCTGACCGCCGGTGAGGATGGCGATATCCTGGAGCATGGCCTTACGCCGGTCGCCAAAGCCAGGGGCCTTGACCGCCACGCAGGTGAAGGTGCCCCGCAGCTTGTTCACCACCAGGGTGGCCAGGGCTTCGCCCTCCACGTCCTCGGCGATGATCAGGAGCTTAGCGCCCTGCTGCACCACCTGCTCCAGCACGGGCAGGATCTCCTGGATGTTGCTGATCTTCTTCTCGGTGATGAGGATGTAGGGATTATCCAGCACCGCTTCCATCTTATCGGTATCGGTGACCATGTAGGCGGAAGCATAGCCCCGGTCAAACTGCATACCCTCTACCACGTTGAGCTCGGTCTTCATGGTCTTGGACTCTTCCACGGTGATAACGCCGTCGTTGCCCACCTTTTCCATGGCGTCGGAGATCAACTCGCCGATCTTCTCGTCGCTGGCGGAAATGGCGGCCACCTGGGCGATGTCCTGCTTATTGGTCACCGGCACAGACAGGGCCTTCAGGCTGGCCACTGCGGTGTCCACGGCGGCCTCGATGCCCCGCTTGACCCCCATGGGGTTGGCGCCAGCGGCCACGTTCTTCATGCCTTCCCGGATGATGGCCTGGGCCAACAGGGTGGCGGTGGTGGTACCATCGCCGGCCACGTCGTTGGTCTTGGTGGCAACTTCCTTCACCAGCTGGGCGCCCATGTTCTCAAAGGGGTCTTCCAGCTCGATCTCCTTGGCGATGGTCACGCCGTCGTTGGTGATCAGGGGCGCGCCATATTTCTTATCCAATACCACGTTGCGGCCTTTGGGCCCCAGGGTGATCTTAACGGTGTCCGCCAGGGCGTTCATGCCGGCTTCCAGGGCGCGGCGGGCTTCTTCGCCATATTTCAACTGCTTTGCCATGTGATTTGCCTCCTCTTATTTGCCTTATTCTACCACTGCCAGGATATCGTTCTGCCGCACGATGGTATATTCTTCCCCATCCAGCTTGATGTTGGTGCCCGCATAGGTGGAGACTACAACCTTGTCTCCCACTTTCACATACATGGCGACTTCTTTGCCATCCACCATGCCGCCGGGGCCAACGGCCAAAACTTCAGATACCACGGGCTTTTCCTTGGCGCTGCCGGTGAGGATGATGCCGCTCTTGGTGGTCTCCTCCGCCTCAACGCTCTTGAGTACGACTCTGTCCAGCAAGGGTTTGAGATTCATAATATTGCCTCCTATTTTGCTTACCTAGTATTATGACAAGCTGTGGGTTAGCACTCATCAGAGTGGAGTGCTAACAACAGTTGTTATGATAGCGCACCCTGGCCCGGAATACAACCCCCCTTCCGACTTTTTCACAATTGCGTTGCAATTTTCAACGGGTTCTCACACGCCATTGTTATTGTGTCCCAAACCCAGCTTTGATATAATGCCAGAAAAGGGAGGGGTTGCATCATGGCATGGAGCAAATGGGACGACCGATTCATGAGCCTGGCCAAGACCATCGGCACCTGGTCCAGCTGCTTTCAGGATAACCGGCAGATCGGGGCCGTCATCGTAAAAAACAAGCGCATCCTCACCACCGGCTACAACGGGGCGCCGGCGGGCATCGTCAGCTGCAAGGACAAGGGGGAATGTATGCGCCGCCGGCTGGGCATTGCAAGCGGCACCCGGCACGAGCTGTGCTATGCCATCCACGCGGAACAAAACGCCATCATCCAGGCGGCCAAGCTGGGGGTCTCCATCGAGGGGGCTACCCTATACTGCACCCATCAGCCCTGCGTCATCTGCGCCAAGATGATCGTCAACGCGGGCATCGCCCGGGTGGTATACGGGGAGGGCTATCCCGACCAATTCGCCCTGGAGATCTTCCAGGAGGCCGGGGTGCTGCTGGAAAAATACGATAAGCCCATCCTGTAAGGGACAGGGCGTCTACATCCCCTGGTTCGCCCAGGCTTTACCCATTGGGCTTGCGGCGCCGGGACCCATGGCATTGCCATGGGTCCCGGCGCTTTTTTTTTGCAACCTTTTCCCTTTCTGGATCGTTTTATTGTTAAGAATGCTGAAAACCTCAGGAGGAACTGCCAATGAAACGGATCTTGCCCCTGCTTCTTTGCCTGTTGCTGCTTGCGGGCTGCACCTCCAACCAGCCCGGCCAATACCCCGATGGGGTTCCCTCCTCCCTCACCGCCGTACGGTGGCCCGAAGCCCCCCATGCGGAGGATTATGACGCCCAGCGCTCCCTGCGGGCGGACGTGACCCCGGAACAGCTGGAAAGCCTCAACCGCTTTGCCGTCAACAGCGCCAAGGTCATCCTGGGAAATCGCCCCCAAACGGAAAACTGCCTTTACTCCCCTGTCAGCCTGTACTTTGCCCTGTCCATGCTGGCCTCCATCACCGGGGGCGATACCCAGGCCCAGATCCTTTCCGCCCTGGCCTCGGATGAAGCCATGCTGGAACATACGGGGGCGCTATACCGGTTTTTGTACCGGGATGACGAGTATACCCGGCTGTTCCTGGCCAACTCCGCCTGGATGGAAAAAAGCGTCGCGGAAACATGCAACCAGGACGCCTTGACCGACCTGGCCCAGATCCACTATGCGGAGCTTTTCCCCGTGGATTTCCAGGACGCCGCCGCCGGGGAGGCCATGGGCCAATGGGTCTCCCAGAATACCAACGGCCTATTGGGGGAGGCCCTGCAGGTTTCCCCGGAAACGCTGCTCAGCCTCCTGAACACGGTATACTTCCGCTCCGAATGGATGTCCGCCTTCCAGGAAAGCGCCACCGCCCCGGGGGTCTTTCACAACGGGGACGGCACCGAGAGCCAGTGCGACTTTATGAACAAGACCATGGACGGCTCCTTTTTCCGCAACGACGTGTTCACAGCCGCCAGCCTTAGTTTGAAGTCCGGCGCCGTCACCTTCCTGCTCCCCGGGGAGGGGTTGCGCCCTTCGGACGTGTTGGCCAGCCCCAGCTGGGAAGCCCTGGTAAAGGATCAGCTGGAGAGCACCGGCTATGGGGAGGTGGTGCTCAAGGTGCCCAAGCTGGATTACAGCGACAGCCTAGACCTCCTGGATGCGGCCAAGGCCCTGGGCATCCAAGCGGCCTTCGACCCTATGGCTGCGGATTTCAGCCCCTTATGCAGCGATCCTCTGTTCGTATCCGCCATCCGGCAGGAAAGCGCCTTGACCATGGATGAAAAGGGCGTGGAAGCCGCCAGCTATACCCAGATCGATGTGGCGGGGGCCTCCATGCCCACGGATCAGGCGGAGCTGATCCTGGACCGGCCCTTCCTGTTCGTGATCCGGGCGGAAGGGGCGGCGCCCCTGTTCGTGGGGATCGTGAACACCATGGCCCAATAGCCCGGCGTTGACAGGGCCGCCCAATGCCGCTACAATAGCAGCAGCGGGCGGCTTTTTTTGCATCCGGCCCGCCAGATCTTCATTGCGAAAAGGAGCATTTCCCTATGGATTACCGCTATGATACCCAGCTGCTGATCGAGGGCCAGGGCCTGGACGAGGACGCCATCAACGCCTATTTCACGGAAAACTTCGATGGGGATTGCCTGCTGGCCGTGGGAGATCCCAAGCTCATCAAGATCCATTTCCATACCAACGAGCCTTGGAAGGTGCTGGAATATTGCGCCTCCCTGGGGGAGATCTACGACATCGTGGTGGAGGATATGGACCGGCAGGCCCGGGGCCTACAGGGCTAAAGGGAAAAACTGCCCCGCGCCCGGGAAAAAACGCATTGACAAGGCCATGCCTTTGCCACTAAAATAAGTTTGTAAAGGCATGGACGGAGAGGAGTACGCGCCGTTGCCTCCCCCAGAGAGAAGCCCCTTTGGCTGCAAGGGCTTTGGCAGGCTGGTGCGGAAGGTCGCTCCCGAGCCGATCGGATGAAGCCAGTAGTCCGGTCCGAAGCCGCCCCGTTACGGCGAAGAAAAGCAGGCGCATTTTTTTGCGCAAGCAAAGGTGGTACCGCGAGCCCGCTCGTCCTTTGATGGATGGGCGGTTTTTTATCGCCAAGCATTTTTATTACATCTTGCAGGAGGTATTCCCCATGAAGGACATGCCCAAGGCCTACGACCATAGCGCCGTGGAGCAGACGCTCTACGACCGCTGGGAAAAGGCCGGCTATTTTCACGCTGCGCCCAATCCGGATAAAACGCCCTATACCATCGTCATCCCCCCGCCCAACATCACCGGCAAGCTCCATATGGGCCACGCCCTGGACGAGACCTTGCAGGACGTGCTCATCCGCTATAAGCGCATGAGCGGCTATGAAGCCCTTTGGCTGCCGGGCACGGACCATGCTTCCATCGCCACCGAGGTGAAGATCGTGGAGCAGATGGCCAAGGAGGGCATCGATAAGCGGGATATCGGCCGGGAAGCCTTCCTGGAGCGGGCCTGGGAGTGGAAGCGGGAATACGGCGGCACCATCGTGCAGCAGCTCAAAAAGCTGGGCGCCTCCTGCGACTGGGAGCGGGAACGCTTCACCATGGACGAGGGCTGCAACAAGGCGGTCATCAAGGTGTTCTGCGAGCTGTACCACAAAGGGCTCATCTACCGGGGGGACCGGATCATCAACTGGTGCCCGGTGTGCAAAACCGCCCTGTCCGACGCGGAGGTGGAATACGAGGAGCAAAACAGCCACCTGTGGCATGTGCGCTACGACGCCCCGGATAAGTCCTACTCCATCACCGTGGCCACCACCCGGCCGGAGACCATCCTGGGGGATACGGCCATTGCCGTGCACCCGGAGGACGAACGGTATCAGGACATCGTGGGCAAGACCGTCTGCATCCCGGTGATCGGCCGGGAGATCCCCATCGTGGCAGACGAGTACGTGGAGATGGAATTCGGCACCGGCGCGGTGAAGATCACCCCCGCCCACGACCCCAACGACTTCGAGGTGGGGGTCCGGTGCAATCTGCCCATCCTTCGGGTCTTTACCGACGACGGCCATATCAACGAGCTGGGCGGCGCCTATGAGGGCTTAACCACCATGGAATGCCGGGAAAAGCTGGTGGCGGATATCGATGCCGCCGGCAACCTGGTGAAGGTGGAGCCCTACGCCCACAACGTGGGCACCTGCTACCGTTGCCATTCCACGGTGGAGCCCTTGGTTTCCAAGCAGTGGTTCGTGGATATGAAGCCCCTGGCCAAGCCCGCCATGGAGGTGGTGCGGGACGGCCGGATCCAATTCGTGCCCGAGCGGTTTGAAAAAACCTACTTCAACTGGATGGAGAACATCCGGGATTGGTGCATTTCCCGGCAGCTGTGGTGGGGACACCGGATCCCCGCCTATTACTGCGACGCCTGCGGGGAAACCATCGTGCAGCCTACCGCCCCGGACCGTTGCCCCAAGTGCGGCGGCCCCCTCCACCAGGACGAGGACGTGCTGGATACCTGGTTCAGCTCCGGCATGTGGCCCTTCTCCACCCTGGGCTGGCCGGAGGAAACCCCGGAGCTCCAGTATTTTTACCCCACCAATACCCTGGTGACGGGCTATGACATCATCTTCTTCTGGATCGCCCGGATGATCGTATTCGGCATGGAGGTCATGAAGGAGATCCCCTTTGACACCGTATACGTCCACGGCATCGTCCGGGATGAGCTGGGCCGCAAAATGTCCAAATCCCTGGGCAACGGCATCGATCCCCTGGAGATCATCCGGGACTATGGGGCGGATTCCCTCCGCTTCTCCCTCATCACCGGCAACAGCGCGGGCAACGACATGCGCTTCTACATCAAGAAGGTGGAGGCTGCCCGCAACTTCTGCAACAAGGTATACAACGCCTCCCGCTTCGTGCTCATGAACCTGCCCGACGAGGCGGTGGGGCCCATCGATATGGCCCTTTTGGACAGCGGGGATAAATGGATCCTCCACCGGCTCAACCAGGTGGTGAAGGAGGTTACCCTCAACCTGGACCATTTCGACCTGAACCTGGCCGCCCAGAAGATCTACGACTTCATCTGGACCGAGCTGTGCGATTGGTATATCGAGCTGTCCAAGTCCCGCCTCTATGGGGAGGACGAAGCCCAAAAGGCCAATGTGCGGGCCGTGCTGGTGCGGGTGCTGGGGGATTCCATGAAGCTGCTGCATCCCTTTATGCCCTTCATCACCGAGGAGCTGTACCAGGCCCTGCCCGGCGCTGCGGAGACCATCATGCTGAGCGCCTGGCCCGCCTACGATGAAGCCCTCTGCTTCCCCCAGGAAGCGGATACCATGGAGCGGATCATGGATGTGATCCGGGCCATCCGGAACCTGCGGGCGGAGCTGAACGTGCCCCCGGCCAAGCGGGCCGCCATGACCATCGTCACCGATGGGGCCCGGATTGCCGACTTCCAGGCGGCCGCCGCCTATGTGGTCCGCCTCGCCGGAGCGGAAAGCGTCCAGGTGCAGGGGGACAAGGCCGGCATCCCCGAGGGCTGCGTCAGCGCCGTAAGCGAAAGCGCCGAGGTATACATCCCCCTCAAGGCCCTTATCGACGTGGACAAGGAGCGGGAGCGGCTCCAAAAGGAGATCGCCAAGGCCCAGAACGAAATTTCCCGGGCACAATCCAAGCTGGCCAACGAGAGCTTTGTCGCCAAAGCCCCGGCCCGAGTCATCGACGCGGAGCGGGAAAAGCTATCCGTCTCCCAGGCCATGCTGGAAAAGCTGACCCAACGGCTCAAGGACTTGGGCTAAACATCCCCATTACCCAAGGAGGTACCCCATGCATTTTAAGCCCTTGCATCACAACCACAACGTGGCGGATATGGCCCGCTCCCTGGCCTTTTACCAGGAGGCCCTGGGCCTGACGGAGCGCCGCCGCATCGAGGCTGCGGACGGCAGCTATACCATCGTATTCCTGGGCGTCCCCGGCAGCGACATGGAGGTGGAGCTCACCAGCCTCCAGGACCACCCCGGCCCCTACGCCCTGGGGGACAACGAGCAGCACATCGGCTTTCGGGTGGACGATTTTAACGCCGCCCACGCCCTTCACGAACGAATGGGCTGCATCTGCTACGAAAACCCGGCCATGGGCATCTACTTCATCGAAGATCCCGACGGCTACTGGCTGGAGATCATCCCCACCCGGGATTGACCGGCAAGCGAATCTTTGGAATCCGCCGCCCGTATGGGCGGCGGATTTTTTCGGTTGCGCCGCAGGATCCGGAAGCGTCCCCGGGGGGCGGCGGCGTTTGGCGGCCCGGGGGCCTTCGGCCCCCGGGCCTGTCAAACCAAACGCAGGAGGGCGCGGTCTATGGCCGCGCCCTCCTGCGTTTGTGCGCGCTATGCGCGCCCGCCGCCCCCCCCGGGGACGCTTCTCTATGCCATGGCCCCTTGCAAATAATCGTCGAAGGCCCGGTGGATCAGGGCATAGCCCGCCTCGGAAGGGTGGATGCCGTCCGCGGAGATCAGATCCCCATAGTTGTGCTTATCCAGAAAATAGGAGCGCACGTCCACCACCGGGAACCGGCGGCGTAGGGCCAACTTCATGATGGCGGCGGAATACAGCTCCTGGTAGCGGTAGATCATCTGCTCCCCGCCCCCTAGCCATTGGATGATGTTGGCCCGGTTCAAGCCGTCCCGGCAGATAAAGGATAAGTACCGGCTGGCGTCCACGGGCGGCAGGGTCATAAGCAGGGGCTGGATGTTCCGTTGCAGCAGGTTTTCCGCCATGGTCTCCAGGGTTTTGACAAAGGACTCAATGGAGGTTTTGGGCTTATGCTCCCCCGTGGGGTCCGCGGCGATGGCCTTCCAATCAAAATCGCAATCGTTCCCGCCATACTCCACCAGGGCGATCTGACAGGGGGTCTTTTCCTGCAAATCCTTTTGCAGCATGGCATAACCCCGGTCTATGGTGCAGCCAAAGCGGGAACGGTTGGTAACCGCAAGATCGTACTTTTCGGCTAGCCGGGGCAAAAACCGGGGCAGTACGGAGCGGTATTTGCTGGCGCCCTCCGGGGTCGCCCCCTTCATGATGGAATCTCCGTAAATAATCACTTGGATCATGCCCAGCCTCCAATTTATCCAGAACTTGATTATCTAGTTTTAAAAACTAGATGTTATGATTAATATAGCACACTTCATCTGTTGTGTCAATGCGGGTTGACCGTTTTGTCATCTAAATGTTATAATTACGCCATACTATTTTGGAGGTTTGTATGGAATCCCTATCCAAGCTATCCCCCCATTGTCCCCGCTGGGATGAATTGCCCCGGCTGGCCCTATATATGGATCAGGTATGTATTGCCGTGGGAGATGCCCTGGGGCCGTTTTTGCCCTGCCAGGAATATGCCCTCACTGCCACCATGGTCAATAACTATGTAAAGCAGCGGCTTATTACGCCCCCGGAAAAGAAAAAATATAGCCCCCTCCATGTGAGCAGGCTCATTATGATCACCCTATTCAAGCGGGTGCTGTCTCTAGGGGAGATCGCCGCCCTATTGGACGACCTATTTGCAAGCCGGGACCCCCAAGCCGGCTATGATTTATTTTGCCAGGCTTTGGAGGCCACCATCCAGGGGCAATCCTGTCCGGCCGGTTGCCCGCCGTTGCTGGCCGCAGCCCTCCGCTCTTTGGCGGGCAAGCTGGAATTTGAGCGGTTGCTACCCGCTCCTCCCCAATAGCAGGCTGGCCTACACACAATTGGACAATATTTTTTGCGGGCGCAGGGAACGTCCGCTCCAACGAAAAGATCATAAAGCGGCTTATGGCCGCTTTTTCCTTTTGGCTAAAATAAGCCGTTATACTGGGGCATGGGGTAATCCATCTCATAATTGCGGCACAGCTCTAAGAAGTCCTTTGCCAGAGGGGATAGGAACTTATCCTTGTGATATACGATATAGAACCGCCGGCAAAACCGCAGCCCCTCCACCTGTACCGGGATCACCAGCCCCCGCTCCAGGGGACCCAGGACCATGCGCTGGGGCAGCACGGCAATGCCGATGCCGCTGATCACCCCGTTTACCAGGGCGGTGGTACTGGTCGCCTCCCAAATCGGTTCAACGGAGAACCCCGCCGCCTCCACCGCCCGGTCAAATTCCTCCCGGGTGCCGCTTCCCTTTTCCCGCAGCAGGAACTTCTGCTGGCGGAATTCCGCCTGGGTCAGGCATTGGCCGGGCAAAAAGGGGCCGTTTGCCGGACAGATCACCGTGAGATGATCCATCATATAGGGTTCGGCCACCAATGCCTGGCCATGTACCGTCCCCTCCATCAAGGCAAAATCCAGGGTGTTGTCCAGCAGTTTTTCTTCCAGCCCTTCCGATGGGCCGATGGAAGCCTGGATCCGCGCCCCGGGGTGCAGCTCCACAAAGGTTTTCACATAGCTGGGCAAAAACTGGGCGCCAATGGTGATGCTGGCCCCCACCCGCAGGGGACCGAATTTTTCCCCATTGCGCAGCTGTAATTCCATATCCGCAAACAGTTGGGCGATATGGCCGGCATACGCCTGAAATTGTTCGCCGGCGGCTGTCAGCTTGAGCCGCCTGCCTATGCGGTCGAACAGCCGCACCCCATAATAGGTCTCCAGCTCCTGTATGGCTAAACTCACCGCCGGCTGGGTCATGTGCAGGGCCGCCGCCGCCTGGGTCGTATTGCAGTGGCAATTACAGACCGCTAAAAAGATCTTCATGTGGCGCAGGGTCATGGTCGCACCTCGCTTATACGATTTTAATTATTAATATAATTAAATAATATTATTTTTCTTATTATTTTGCAAGGCGTATAATGCAGCATGAGGGAGGGATTGATCATGGATGCGAAAAAAAAGAAATTTTTAACCCTATTCTTATCCACCTTTACCCTGAGCGCCTGCACCTTTGGGGGTGGGTTCGTCATTATTCCCCTGATGCGCAAGAAATTCGTAGATCAGCTCCACTGGATCGAAGAGCAGGAAATGCTGGATCTTGCCGCTATCGCCCAATCCGCTCCGGGCGCCATTGCGGTGAACGCTTCCATCCTGGTGGGCTATCACGTGGCAGGGGTTCCCGGCGCCTTGCTAACGGTCACAGGCACCGTGCTGCCGCCCCTGCTCATCATATCGGTGATCTCCTTTTTTTATGCCGCCTTCCGCAGCAACCCCATCGTAAGCATGGCCATGAATGGCATGATGGCAGGGGTGGCGGCGGTAATCTGCGATGTGGTGGTCACCATGGGGATCCCCGTGCTGAAGATGAAGCGGGTCCTGCCCATTCTGGTATTGGTTGGAGTTTTCGTGGCCATACGCCTGTTCAACGTCAATATCATCCTGGTGATTCTCTTCTGTGGCGCCCTAGGCGCCTGGGATACCGCCAGACAGGCACGCAAAAAAAAGGAGCAAAACTGATATGCCTTACTTACAATTGCTTTGGAGTTTTTTCCAGATTGGCCTATTTAGCATCGGGGGCGGCTACGCAGCCATGCCCCTGATCCAGCACCAGGTGGTGGATCTCCACCCTTGGCTCACCATGACCCAGTTTGCCGACATCATGGCCATTGCCGAGATGACCCCCGGCCCCATCGCCATCAATTCCGCCACCTTTGTGGGCATCCAGGTGGCGGGGATCCCCGGGGCGTTGATCGCCACCTTTGGCTGCGTGCTCCCTTCCTGCGCCATCGTGATGCTGCTAGGCTATATCTATTATCGTTATAAAGGGCTATCCATGGTGCAGGGCGTGCTGGCGGGATTGCGGCCTGCCGTAATCGCCATGATCGCTTCCGCAGGTCTTTCCTTGCTCATTCTCGCCCTCTATGGCAGCCGGGAAATCACGGGAAGCATATGGAACATAAACCCTATTTCCCTTTTGATCTTCGGGGTCGGGATCTTCTTGCTGCGGCACTTTAAGGCCAGCCCGATTTCCATTATGCTTGGCGCCGGCGCCGCCGGTATCATTTTGTACTATCTCTTTTAAGCGGGAGGTAACACCATGGAATACCTGTTAAAGTCTGGCGTATTGTATGGCCAGGATCAGACGAAACCCCTGGCCCGGATTAAAAGTTGCTTTTATAGCCCGGAAAAGCAGATCCTCTCTTGGGACAATACCCTTTTGTGCCGCGCGCAAGTCCAACGTCGCAAAGATGCGCCCGAAGGAAACGCACCCCATTGCAAGGAATACATTCTGGAGGATGCCCAAGGTGCGCCCCTGGCAGTGGCTAGGCCGCAATACGCGCAGGACGCCCAAACCCAATACGATGATTGGTCCTTATGCCATATGCCCCGGGTGGATCATGCCACACTGACCTTTAAAGGCTGTTCCTACCGGCTGGTGATGCACAACAGCCAAAATTATTCCCTGCTGGATTCTAATGGCAGCGTGGCTGTGCAGGTATTGCACCGGGGCGTTGCAGGCGGTTGGGATATCCAAGATCGCTCCCAACAATTGCCTTGCTTTTTATGCGGCCTATTCGCCTTTTGCCGGTATATGGAACGGGAAAATGAATTCCCAGTGGTTTGAAGCCCGCTCTGCCTTTTCCAGCATGCGCCAGGTAAGCTCCCTTTGCGCTCTGCCCCGTCCCTATGCCGGCTGTTAACGGCCTGTTATATCCTTGCGCCAGCGGATATGGCCATAGGGATGCATGCCAAGGCTGGCGTTGGGCCCGATGCCCTTTCGCCCATAGGGCCGGGATGGCGCCCGGGGGGGCGGCGGGCGCGCCAGCGCGCTGGCCGCATATAGGGCGGGGCCATTGGCCCCGCCCTATATGCGGCGCGTTTGGCAGGCCGCGGCCTGCCAAACGCCGCCGCCCCCCCCGGGCGCCATCCCGGCCCAAGCGTCCTCAGCGATCCCCAAAACCTACGAATGCTTAAAGTAAAAACGGCTGCAAACCATTGAACACATAGCCGGTACAGATGATTCCAACCAGGCAAATGGCAACAAAAATAGCAAGGAGTTTTGGCTTTACCGCTTTTTTCAACAGGATCATGGAAGGCAAGCTCAAGGTGGTGACCGCCATCATGAAGGAGAGGACGACCCCCAGCTGTGCGCCTTTGGCCAGCAAGGCTTCCGCAATGGGGATGGTGCCGAAAATATCGGCATACATAGGCGTTCCCGCCAGGGTAGCCAGCAGCACCCCAAAGGGATTATGAGCGCCCAATAGGCGCACCACAAAATCCTCTGGGATCCAATTATGGATCACCGCGCCGATGGCCACGCCAACCAGCACATAGGGATATACCTTTTGTAAGGTAGCCAACATCTGATCCTTTGCGTAGCAGAGCCGGTCTTTGGCTGTAAGGGCAAGGGATTGCCCTTCCGCCTGCCTGGCCTGGCGTATAAAATCCGCCACCTGGTCCTCTAGGCCCAACCGCTGGATCAGGCTGCCCCCCAGGACCGCCACCGCCAAGCCAAACAGCACATAGGCCACCGCCACCTTGGGGCCAAATATGCTCATCAGCAATACCAGGCTGCCTAGATCCACCATGGGGGAAGAGATCAAAAAGGAAAATGTGACGCCCAATGGCAGGCCCGCGCTGGTAAACCCCATGAACAATGGGATGGAGGAGCAGGAGCAAAAGGGGGTCACCGTACCCAAGAGCGCGGCGATACAATTGGCGCCCAAGCCGTGAAATTTACCCAGGATGCGTTTGCTGCGTTCCGGGGGGAAATAGCTTTGGATGTAGGAGATGCCGAAGATCAGCAGGCAAAGGAGCAGCAGGATCTTGACCACATCGTATAGGAAAAACTGCAGGCTCCCGCCCAGCCGGCTGGCGGGATCCAGGCCCAGAGCCTCCACCAGCCTGCCCATCCAGCCATTGAGCCACCGCATCCCCAGGACTTGGTATTGGATAACGTTCCAAATGCTTCGTAAAATATCCATATAATCCGCCTTTACATTTATAAATTTACATATATCAATGTTTTTTCGTCAAGAGAGGGACCCCTCCATTGGCAGGCGATCAGGGCCGGCAATCCCAGCGCATCCCTCCGCCGGGGGCGGTGAGCATTTGTACGCAGGCACGGATCTGGGCAGCGTTTTCCTGGGAAATGGAATAATGGGTCCACCGCCCTTCCTTGCGCCCCGTCACGATCCCCGCATCGCATAGGATCTTCATGTGGTGGGACAGGGTGGATTGGGAGATCTGCAAATATTCCAGCAGTTTGCAGGCACATAGTTCCCCTCCGCCCAGCAGCAGCAGAATACGAATGCGGTTTTCATCCCCCAGGGCCTTGAACACCGAGGCTGCCTGTTTTACCTGTATGATCTGGTTCACTTGCCCTGCTCCTTTTCCAATAGCTTCACGATGGCCTGCACCGTGGCCGTCCGGCCGCTGAGCACCAGCTTCCCGTCCACCATCAGGGAGGGGGCGGCCATGACCCCCAGCCGCACGATCTCCACCAGATCCTCCACCTTTTCCACCCGGGCGGTTATGCCGGCCTTTTCCAGGGCGGCCAGGGTATTGGCGTACAGGGCGTCGCATTTGTCGCATCCCATGCCGATGACTTTGATTTCCATTCGTTCGCGCTCCCTTCCGTTTCAGGCTCCCTCAATTGTGCAGCTGCACCGGCAGCCCCACCTGGGCTTGCCAGGTATCGTGGATGCGGCGGATCAGCTGGATGCCGGTCTTGGAGATAAAGACCAGCTGGGAATTTGCACGGGCCTGACAGGGTTTTCGGTCGATCCGGCCCCCTACCACGTCCACCTGTTGCCAGCCTATATCCGTTTGGCAAAAGCCCTTGATCCGGTAGCAATCTGGCAAAACCCCTTCCAGGAAGCGCCGCAGCTTCTCCCAGGGCACGCTGATTTCAAAGGAAATGGAAAAGGTCTTAGGCTTGGTGTCCACGGTATTGGTGCTGGCCTCCCCTGGCGCCCACTGATAATCGCTTAGGTCTTGCTCCAACAAGCGGGGGTCCAAGCGGCCTTGTTCCGTCTCCACGATCAAGCAATTTTCATTGTATTGCCGGATCTGCTCCTTCACTGCCTGGACCCGCGCCGGGGAGATCAGGTCGCATTTATTCAGCAAGGCAATGTTGCAATGGACGATTTGCCGGACGACCGTCTCCAAGTCCGCCGCGTTCTCCAAAAAATCCACCCCGTCCACCAGGCATATGGTGCCGGCCAAGGTATAGGGCTGATCGGCACATAGCACCTCTACCGCCGCCAGGATCTCCTCCAGGTTGGAAGGGTCTGCCAAGCCGGAGCTTTCCACGAACAGCATATCCAACCCCTGCTTGCTCATCTCTGCCAGGGCGGATACGAATTGCAGCTTCAAGCAGGAGCAGAAAATGGAGCCGTTGCTGATCTCCTGCATCTGGATATCCCCCCGCTGGAGCAGCGCCCCGTCGATGGACAGCTTGCCAAACTCATTTTGGATCACCCCGATCTTTTTCCCCGCTACGCCCCCGCCGTTGAGCAGCGACAATAGCATGGTGGTTTTCCCCGCCCCTAAAAACCCTGTGAGCAGGTATAACTTGATGGGCTGGTGCATGACATCCTCTCCCTTTCCTTCCCTTTGGGCGCTGGCCCCGGTTTCCGTTCCAGCGCCATGGATAATATATCGATCTTTATCAATATTATATTATATTCATGTTTTTCGATATGTCAACCGGGTTTCCCTCCTTTTTCTTGTTTTCGCCTCCATGCCGGGGCGCAGAGAGGACGGGAGCGTTGACTTTGACGCCGGGAAAGGATATATTGAAACTGGTATTTTCTTTATCGGTTCTGTAGGATGCCCGAAAATCAATACAAACGGAGGATGCTTTTATGAAAATCGTCGTGGTTGGCGGTGTGGCCGGCGGCGCTTCCGCAGCAGCCCGGGTCCGGCGTCTGGATGCCAAAGCGCAAATCGTGATGCTGGAGCGGGGCGCACACGTCTCCTTTTCCAATTGCTGCTTGCCCTATCACTTGAGCGGTACCATTCCCAACAGCGAAGCCCTGGTACTGATGACCCCGGAGCGGTTCCGCAAGCAACACGACATCGACGCCCGGACCAACAGCGAAGTGCTGGCCATCCACCGAGCGGAAAAATATGTGGAAGTCAAGGACCTATTGACCGGCCGGGTCTATAACGAGCCTTATGACAAGCTGATCCTGGCGCCTGGCGCCAGCCCCATCCTGCCGGGAAGCATTCCCGGCATCCGGGGGGAAAACGTATTCGCCATCCGGAACGTAACGGATATCCAGGCCCTTAAAGCCTACCTCGATCAACCGGGCAAAGATCGGGTCGCCGTGGTGGGAGGCGGGTTCATCGGCATCGAGGCCGCAGAAAACCTCCGGGAGGCCGGCAAAACGGTATGCCTGATCGAAGGGCTGGAACAGGTCATGGCCCCCTTCGATTTCGATATGGCCCAGCTTCTCCACAAAGAGCTGGACGATCACGGCATCCGCCTCTATCTTTCCAGCATGGTGACCGGCATCCAGGCCGACTGCGTAGAGGCCCAAACCAACGGCGTCCCCTTTACCGTGCCGGCGGATGTGGTGGTCATGGCCATCGGCGTCGCCCCGGAGACCAAGCTGGCAGCGGAGGCTGGCCTGGAGATCGGCAAGACCCGGGGCATCAAGGTGAACCATAATTATCAGACATCGGACCCCGACATCTATGCCGTAGGGGACGCGGTGGAGTCCTATGACGCCCTGCGCCACTGCCCCGGCCGTCTGGCCCTAGCCGGCCCCGCCCAGCGTCAGGCCCGGGCCGCGGCGGATCACATCTACGGCATTCCCCACAACAACCGGGGCTACATTGGCTCCTCCTGCATCCGGGTCTTTTCCCAAAATGCCGCCGCCACCGGCCTGAATGAAAAACTGGCCCAGGCAGCCGGCTATTCCTATGATTCCGTCCTCATCTTCCCCACGGATAAAGTGGGCATTATGCCGGATAGCCACTATATGGCTTTCAAGCTGGTGTTTGAAGTGCCCACCGGCCGCATTTTAGGCGCCCAGGCCGTCGGCCAAGGGGCCGTGGATAAGCGGATCGACGTGATCGCCGCCATGATCACCATGGGGGCTACCCTGGAGGATCTCAAAGAGTTGGAGTTGTGCTACTCCCCTGTGTTCGGTACCGCCAAGGATGTGGTGAACCAGGCTGCCCTAGTGGGCCTCAATCTGCTCTACAACCGCTTCCGCCAGATACATGTTTCCCAGGTACGGCCCTTGGTGGAGCAGGGCGCCTATATCCTGGATGTCCGGGAGGCCGGGGAATTCGCCGCCGGCCACATCCAGGGCGCCCACAACATCCCCCTAAGCCAGCTGCGGGAGCGTATGGAGGAGATCCCCCGGGATATCCCCGTCTACGTCCACTGCCGCTCCAGCCAGCGTAGCTATTACGCCATTTGCTACCTGCAGGGGAACGGGTTCACCAACGTTTACAACATCAGCGGCTCCTTCCTGGGCATTTGCCTCTACGAATACTTCAACGACAAAGCCCAGGGCCGTACCCCTATCGTAACCAAATACAACTTCCGCTGATCTGCCTTTACCAGCCCGCCAAGCCGGCCAGGGGCAGCGGGGGGGGCGGCGGGCGCGCCCAGCGCGCACAAAGCAGGGGCCTTCGGCCCCTGCTTTGGTT